>Ga0208849_1000241_pt1 | contig 53034 bp, 46 predicted proteins | sample NGESurdeep072012_10_FD_184470 | JGI IMG/M metagenome (GOLD analysis project Ga0208849, IMG submission 184470) | Arctic peat soil microbial communities from Barrow, Alaska - NGEE Surface sample 53-3 deep-072012 (SPAdes) | ecosystem: Environmental > Terrestrial > Soil > Wetlands > Peat ... | reverse complement strand
GACCACCTCGCCATAGCCCGAGCCGGTGACCGCGCCGGTCACCGTGATCGAGCCGCCGTTGACCGCCAGGTGGCCGGTGTTGGCGACCGCGCCCTCGATCGTCACCGCGCCCCCCGCCGCCAGGATCACTCCGGCGTTGGCGCCGGCCCCCGTCCCGTTCGAAGCGGTGAACACCCCGCCGGTGATGTTCAAGGTGGCCGTCGCGGCGGTCTGGATCGACGCCACCGCCTGGCTCGCCGCGCTGGTGACCGTGTAGGCCGTGGAACCGGCCGCATCGAGGATCGCGGCGTTCGCCGCGCCGGGCGCGACCGCGCCGGTCCAATTGGTCGGCGTGGCGAAGGCGCCGGAGACCTCGCTCGCCCAGTGAACGGGGGGCGGATTGTCGATGACCACCGTCCCACCGTGGTTGTCGGAGACGGCCGCGAACTTCGAGGCCAGATAGTCGCCGGTGAGGTTGATCCTGGCGGTGTGGGCCCCGTCGGTGACGGTGAGCACGCCCGAGGTCGATGTCCCGCTGAAGCTCACCGTGGTCACGCCGCTGATGAAGTCGATGTCGTCCAGATCGAGCGAATTGGTCCCGGTGGTCGAAAGGCCGAGGATCGCGCCTTGGCTGTAGGCCTGTGAGTCGGCCAGTTCGAGGCTCCCGGTCGCGCCGCTGGTGAAGATCACCTTCTCGTTGAACGCGCCCTCGAACCTCAAGGCGCCGTTCACCACCTCGCCAAAGCCCGAGCCGGTGACCGCGCCGACCACCGTCATCGGACCGCCGTTGACCGCCAGATGGCCGGTGTTGTTCACCGCGCCGAAGATAGTCACCCCGCCGGCCCCGGCCGCCAGAACCACCCCGGCGTTGGCGACGGTGTTGGCGCCGGTGTCGATGGTGAGCGCCTTGGCCCCGGTCGAGACGATGACTCCGCCAGCCTGGTTGACCAGAACCAGCTTGCCCGCGCCCAGATCTCCGCCGCCCTCGATGGTGCTGGCGTTGGTGAGCACCGTCGTTGACGTCGCCCCGATGATCTGGCTGACGGCGGTTTCGCCCAAGGCGAGACTGCCCTTTCCAGTCAGGGTGGCGCCCCCGGCGGCCACCAGCAGGCTCGCGCCGCCGCTCGTAGCGATTGCGCTGGTGGTGGTGATGGCGCCCGAAAGGGTTATCGCCGAGCCGGCGACATCGATATGCCCCACCGTCAGAGTCGTTCCCGCCAGGGTGTCCGAGCCTCCGGAGAAGACCACGGTCCCCGCCCCGGCCAAGGTTCCGGAGAAGCTGTCACCTTTCCCGGCCAGGATCGTCTCCTCGCCCGCCGCCGCCGACACCGTCCCCGAACCGGTCACCGCGCCATTGAGCGTCAGATTGCCGCCAACGGCCGCGAGCGTGCCGGTGTTGAGGATCGCGCTGTCGATGGCCGCCGCCGCGGTTCCGCTCTCGATCGTTCCCGCCTCGTTGACCAGCGTGAGGTTGGCGGCGAGGAAAAGACCTTGGCCAGAGATGGTGTTGCCGTCGTTGGTGAGGGTCGCGGCGCCGGGGAAACCCTTGATCGCCCCGGCATCGTCCATGATCACCGAGCCGGCCCCAGTAAGGGTCAGCGCGCCACCGGCGATGACGAGATCGGTGGCGTCGCCGGTGCTGGCCAGCGTGATCGTTCCGGTGTTGGCGATGGTCCCTTTGAGCGTCAGCGAGAAGATGTCGGCGACCGTGAGCGCGCCCTCGTTGCTGAGCGCCGCCGTCGAGCCATCTAGGGTGCTGCCGTCGTCGGTGACGTTGATCACGCCGGACCCGGCAGTGGTCAGGGAGCCGCCGATGATGTCGGCTCCTTGCAGGCCGACCTGAGATCCATTCCCCGCCAGAATCGCGCCGCCGGTCGACTGATCGACGGTCGAATTGACGATATCGAGGCCGCCGGTCGGATAATACTGCGCGGAGAGCGTTCCCTCGATCAGGCCGCCATTGACGATCGTGTTGCCTGGGGTTGCGAGAATCGTCGTGCCCCAGGAATTTCCGTCGATAGTGCCCATCTTGTTGACCACGGTGATGTTCGCTCGAAATAGAGCAGCCGGGCCGCCAAAACGAGGATCCCCGAATAGACGGGTCGTTACGATGATATTACCTTCATTGGTTAACGTGGCGGATCCCGATGATGCGACGATAGATGCATTATTGTCCGCCACGATCGTTCCGTTACCGATCAGGGTAAGATTTCTGGGCAAGATTGCCAGAGAAGTAGAATTGCCGTCGCTGTTAATATAAATAATTCCACTATTATTGATTGTCCCCTGTGCGGTGGAAGTCGTTCGCGCATCGACGACCAGAGATCCCGTGCCCGTGTTATTTAGCGTTGAGACAGATCCATCAAGGACGCTAGAGGATAAAGAGATCGAGCCCGTGCCTACGGTCTTTAGCGTGCCACCGATTATGTCCGCGCTGGCGAGGGTGACATTCGAACCGTTCCCGGCCTGAATTACGTAATTGCTCAGGCCCTGTCTGGCGGGGTGTGGCTGCGGTAAATTGACTCGGTTGGGCGCGGGGGGCTGGCGCGGGGCGTGCGGATGTGAGTCAACCTTTGTGTGACGCGACCCCCGCCTGATCTTATCGACAAGGACGCCTTGATTGCGCGGCTGATGGCGCGGATCGAGGACCTCGTGGCGCGGGTGGCCGCGCAGGCGGCGCGGATCGCCGAGCTGGAGTCCAGGCTGGGTCGGCCGCCGAAGGGGCCGGACAATTCCAGCGTGCCGCCGTCGCGGGGCCAGAAGCCCTCTGGGTCTTCGCGGGCGAAGGACAAGGCCCGGCCGCATGGCGGGGCGCACCGCCCGTTGCATCCCAACCCGACCACCAAGCGGGATGTGTTCGCCACGACTTGTGTCTGCGGCGCGGATGTCTCGGGCCTCGCCCAGGAGGCGCTCTGGGCCTATGACCGCATCGAGATTCCCAGGATCGAGCCGGATGTCACGCGGGTGACGCTGATGGGCGGGGTCTGTCCGTGCTGCGAGCGGCGCTTCAAGGCGCCGCCGCCCGAGGGTCTGGAACCCGGTTCGCCGTTCGGGCCGAACCTGCGCGCCTTCGTCTTCTACCTCCGCTCGGTTCAGGCCATCCCCCTGGCCCGGCTCACCGATGTGCTGCGCGACCTGCTGGGCCTGGAGATCAGCGAGGGCGCCGTGGTCAATATCCTGCGGGCCGGCCAGCCGGCGTTCGCGGCCCAGACCAGCCGCATCAAGGCGGCGCTGCTCGCCGGAACGGCGATCGCCTCGGACGAGACCGGCCTTCGGGTGGGCAAGGCCAACTGGTGGCTGTGGGTGTTCCACCACGCCATGAGCGCCGTCTTCGTCGCCGACCCGCATCGCTCGCGGGCGGTGGTGGAGACGTTCCTCGACGACTGGCGACCGGAATACTGGATATCCGACCGCTATGCCGGCCAGATGGACTGGGCCACGCGGGCCCATCAGGTCTGCCTCGCCCACTTCATCCGCGATGTCCAATACGCCATCGACAGCGGCGACGCGCTGTTCGCACCGAAAGTCCAGGCCCTGCTCAAGGACGCCTGCGCCATCGGGGCGCGGCGAAGCGATCTGGCCGACAGCACCCTGAAAGCCTACGAGGCCAAGCTCGACAAGCGCCTCGACGGCCTGATGAAGCTGACGCCTTCCCACGCCGCCGGGAAAAACCTGCAAAAGATCGTCAGGAAGATCCGACGCCATCTCTTCGTCTTCGTCACCCGCCGTGACCTCACCGCCACCAACAACGGCTCCGAGCGCGCCATCAGGCCCTGCGCGGTCTACAGGAAAATCACCAACGGCTTCCGCAGCGAATGGGGCGCCGGGCTCTACGCCGACACCCGCTCCGTCGTCGAAACCGGCCGACGACGCGCCGTCCGCGCCATCGACGCCATCCGACTCACACTCGACGGAATGCCCATTCCCATCCCGCCCTGATCCACGCCCCAACCGGGACGTGAGTAATTACTGAATTACGCCTCCGGCGTTGTGAACCACGGTATTCTGAACCGTGAGGCCACCAGTCCCGGCGCCTTCCAGGAGCCCGCTGTTGGTGAGGTTCTCGCCCGTCGTATCGATGACCAACGCGTTGCTGGTGGTGGCATCGATGACGCCTTTCGCCTCATTGACGAGTGTCAGCTGACCCTTCCCGATTTGGCCGCCGCCGGTAATGGTGTTGTTCGCATTGGTCAAGGTCACGGCGGACGAGGCGCCGAAGATGGCATTTTCGGCACTGCTGCTTAGGATGATGGAACCGCCGCCGCTAAGCGTTGTGTTGCCGAGCAGGTCCAGGTTCGTCGCGGCTTTGGCGCCGCCCAGCGTGATCGCTCCGGTGTTGTCCACCGCGCCACCGAGCGCGAGGGTCGTACCGTCGCCGACCGCCATCACGCCGGCGTTGGCGCCGGCGGCCGTGCCGGTCGTGGCCGTGAACGTGCCGGCGGTTATGGAAAGTTCGGCGGTCGATGCGAGTTCGATGCCAGCGACGGTTTCGCTGGTGGAAGCGGTGACCGTGTAAAATGTCGAGCCCGAGGCGTCGAAGGTGGCGTCGTCCGTGGCGCCGGGAACAGCGCCGCCCGTCCAGTCGGCCTTCACGCCGAAGTCGGCGTTGATCTGACTTGCCCAATGAATTTGCGACATCGTTGCCCTTTCTCAGAGCAACGCTTGTTTACTGCTCTACCGTTGCTGTGCGCAGGTTGCGGACAGGTTTGCAACCGTCATTCGAACGCTGCGTCAAAGGGCGCGACGAGAACCGGCGCGGTCACTCCCCATCATCTCCTGGAAATTGCCGCTGTAGAACCGCTCCTTCGCCGCCTCATCGACGCCCTCGAACGTCCGCTCGAACCGTCCGATTGGATCGTCGGTGCCTTCGGGGTGCGGATAGTCGCTGGAGAACAGGAACAGCTCCGGGCCGGCGTCGGCGATCATGCGGCCGACGTCCTCGCCGGGGAAGGGGGTGAACTTCACCTGGCGGCGGATGTATTCGGAGGGCTTGAGGGCGAGGCCGCCGACCGCGGGGTCGGACTTGCGGAAGGCGCGGTGGGCGAGGTCGAGCTGGCGCAGGAAGCCGGGGACCCAGCCGGCCCCCAGTTCGATCACCCCGCCGCGAAGGTCCGGGAAGGCCTCGAAGACGCCGTCGAAGATGAGGGCGGTGAGGAACATCTGAGGGGCGAAGGAAAGCACCATGTAGTCCTTGACCCGCAGGTTCTCGCCACCGCCGAGCAGATCGGTGGGCCGCGGCTTGCCGTTGTTCTCATAGGCCTTGGGCAGGGTCCGCGTGCCGGCCCCGATGTGCAGGACGAAGGGGACGCGGCGTTCGGCGAGGAGGCGCCAGATGGGGTGGAAGTCGGGGTGGCCGGGCGAGCGGTCGCCGCCGGGCGAGGCGGGGATCCAGAACGCCCCGACGCCGAGCGCCAGGCCCTCCTCGACCTCGGCCAGGGCCCGGTCGGGATCGGCCAGCGACACCTGGCCGACGGCGATGAGGCGCGCATCGTGGCCGCAGAAGGCGGTCATGGCGCGGTTGTGGGCGCGGATGCCGCCGTAGAGGATGTCGGGATCGGCGGCGGAGAGATACTGGGTGGCGGAGAAGGTCGAGAACACCTGCTGGCCGAGGAAGCCCAGATCGTCGAGGGCCTTGCGCCGCTCGGCGGGATCGAAGGCGCCGTAGGCCGCCCAGCCCTTGGGTCCGGCGACCACGTCGTGGTCGATGAGGGCGGTCTTTTCAGGATTGCCGACGCGGGCCTCGGCCTTGGCGATGAAGGTCTCGGTGGCGTTCCCGGCCGCGCCGAGGGCCAGGGGGGGCAGGTGGCCGCGGATGTGGGGATCGGCGAACCTGGTCACCCAGTCGCGGGTCTCGAGGATGTGGCTGTCGGCGTCGTAGCAGACGCGGGACGCGGCGTAGGTCATCTGGCGTTTCCTCCACGGGTATTCCCCGAAACTTTAGCCCCGGCCGGGCGGAGCGGCAACGTCGCGCGGACACTCCGGCGTGGGCGCCATCGGCTGGACGCCATTTTTCAACCACGAAGACACGAAGAACACGAAGGGATTCACGAAGAAGAGAAGATTGTTGCGCTTCGCGCGAAGCGCAATCCGGTTCTCCTTCGTGACACCTTGGTGTCCTTCGTGCCTTCGTGGTTCATCTTCATCTTTGCCGTCCGCGATCATCGCCCTGGGGGCATGAGATCGGTGCCCATGAGGCGGTCCCAGAGGCGGAAGTGGAGACCGAAGTTCTTATCGTAGCGGGTGTGGTGGAGGTCATGGTGGGTGGCCGAGATCAGCCAGCGTCCGACCGGGCCGTGGACCAGGCCCCGGGGCAGGACCTCCCAGCCGCTGTGGTTGAGCACCGCGGTCACCGTCATCAGCATCAGGATGGCGACGAGGACGGCCGGATGGATGGGAATGACGAATACCAGGGCCGGCAGCAGCCAGGCATTCAGCGCCGCCTCGCCGGCGTCGAAGGCGAAGGAGGCGAAGGGCGTCGGCCGGCGCGAGCGGTGATGGCCGGCGTGGAGATGCCTGAACAGCGCGCGGTGATGCATGGCCCGGTGCAGCCAGTAGTACCAGGCGTCCTGGATCAAGAGATAGATCAGGCCGCTGGCGATCAGCCACGGCCAGCCGTAGCGGTCGGGATCCAGATAGATGCGCGTGCCGCCGGCCTTCCAGGCCTCCAGCGCCAGGGCCGCGGGCAGGGCGTAGATCCACGACGACAGCAGGGAGAGCTTCAGTTCGTGCCGGATCAGGGCGGCGGTGGGCGTGCCGGCGTTCAGTCGCCGTCCCGCCACCCGGGCCGGGTCGCGGCGCCACAGCAGGGCGTAGGCGGCTCCAGCCACGGCGAGATAGCGCAGGGCGATGATCACCGTCAGGGCGGCGGTGGTGACGAGGACCGCCAGGGGGTTCATGGCTGACCCTTCGGCTTCTTCGCGCGTCGCGGCAAGCGGCGCGCCGCCCTCGACCTGACCGGAGCGCGGGCTTCCAGCCCGCTCTTGGAGCCGCGGTTGTGAAAAAAAAGAGCGGGCTGGAAGCCCGCGCTCCGGAAGAAACGCGAGGCGGCTCGACAAATGGGGCCGGTGACCGCAAGGAAATCCCGACGAGGCTCAGAGACGAGGGACCGATGGATCGCATACTGCCGCAGCCGACGCCGGAGACGCGGGACTTCTGGGACGGCTGCAAGGTGGGCGAGCTTCGCCTGCAGCGCTGCGCCGGGTGTGGCGACAGCTATTTTCCGCCGCGGCCGTTCTGCCCGGCGTGCGGCTCGCGGGCCGTGGAGAGCTATCGCGCCAGCGGCAAGGCGAGCCTCTACAGCTATGTGATCAATCACCGGCCGAGGGCAGACATGGGGACCGAACCTCATTCCATCGCCGTGGTCACGCTGGCGGAGGGTCCCAGGATGATGACCAACATCGTCGGCTGCCCGCAGACGCCGCAAGCGCTGGAGCTGGACATGCCGGTGGAGGTGGTCTTCGAGACCTTCGGAGAGATCGCCCTTCCGTTGTTCACGCCGGCGGCGAGGGGCGGCGCATGAAGCCCGGCTCGATCGCCGTGGTCGGGGCGGCGGAAACCACCCGGCTCGGCAAGATCCCGGACATGTCGGTGATCGGCCTGCACGCCGACGCCGCCCTCAACACCCTGGCCGACGCCGGGCTGAAGCCGTCGGACATCGACGGCGTCGCCACCGCCGGCGAGAGCCCCACCGCCATCGCCCATTACCTCGGCATCACGCCGACCTGGGTCGATGGCACGCAGGTCGGCGGCTGCTCGTTCATGCTCCACGTCCGCCACGCGGCGGCGGCGATCAACGAGGGTCTCTGCCGCACGGTGCTGATCACCCACGGCGAGAGCGGGCGATCGCGCGTCGGGGCCGGCGGCGGGTTCGGTGGCGGGCGGTCCGGCTCCAGCCTGATGGGCCAGTTCGAAATGCCGTTCGGGGTCACCTCGCCGCCGACCATGTTCACCCTTCCGGCCCTGCGCTACATGAAGACCCATGGCCTGACCGAGGCGGACATCGCCATGGTCTCGGTGATCCAGCGCGAATGGGCGGCGATGAACCCGCGCGCCAGTTTCCGCGATCCGATCACCGTCGATGACGTGCTGTCATCGCCGATGATCGCCTGGCCGTTCAGGATGCTGATGTGCTGCCTGGTCACCGACGGCGGCGGGGCGCTGATCCTGACCAGCGCCGAGCGGGCGAGGGATTTCCCGCGGCGGCCGGTCTATGTCCTGGGAACCGGCGAGAGCGTCGAGACGCCGATGGTCAGCCAGATGGAGGACTTCAACAGCTCGCGGGCGTTCCGGGTGTCGGGCGCGAAGGCGTTCGACGAGGCCGGGATCGGCCACGCCGACGTCGATCATCTGATGATCTACGACGCCTTCGCCCACCTGCCGCTCTATGGCCTGGAGGATCTCGGTTTCTGCAAGCCGGGAGAGGCGGCGGCTTTCGTCCGTGAGCGGAACACCGCGCCGGGCGGCGCCCTGCCGCTGAACACCAACGGCGGCGGCCTCTCGTACATGCATTCGGGGATGTACGGCATGTACGCCCTGCAGGAGAGCGTGCGCCAGATGCGCGGGATCGCGCCGGCCCAGGTTCCGGGGGCGAAGATCTCGGTCAGCCACGGCGTGGGCGGCATGTTCGCCGCCTCCGGCACGATCATCTTCGGCAGCGAGGCGCCATGATCACCCTCTACGAACACCCGCTGTCGCCCTATGCCCAGAAGGTCAAGATCGCCCTGCGCGAGAAGGGCGTCGATTTTGAACTGGCGCTGCCCGGCGGCCTGGGGGCCGGCGGCGCCGACGCGGTCTTCGTCGAGGCCAATCCCCGCGCCGAGGTGCCGGTTCTGGTTGATGGCGACCTCAGCATCTTCGATTCGACGATCATCCTGGAATACATCGAGGATCGCTGGCCGAGCCCGGCCATGCTGCCGGCGACGGCGGCCGACCGCGCGCGGGTGCGGATGGTCGAGGAGGTGATGGACACCCACTTCGAGGCGATCAACTGGGGCCTGGGCGAAATCCACTGGTTCCACCGGGCCGAGGGCGAACTCGCCCGGACCCTGCAGGACAACGCCGCCCGCCAGACCCAGGGGTTCTTCAGCTGGCTGGAGGATCAGATCGGCGATCGGACCTGGTTCAGCGGCGAGACCTTCGGCTGGGGGGACCTGGCCGTGGCCCCGTTCGTCGGGACCTCGGTCAGCGTCGGCAACCGGCCCGCGTCCGGCGGAATTCTGGCGAAATGGCTCGAAAAGGCGATGGCGCGCCCGTCGGTGGGCCAGACGATCAAGGAGGCGCGCGACTTCGACATCGGCACCGCCGACGTCGCCGACCTCGTCGCCAAGGGCCAGTTCAAGCGCCAGTACCGCGACCATCGCCTGGAATGGATGATCAAGTCCGGCGGCCTCGAGGTGGTGCTCAAGGGCCTGGCCGCCGACAACATCCGCTTCGCGCCGGATTTCTATTAGATGTTCACGCCCGCCGTTGGACCGATTGGGCCTCTTTCGGCTCGACCTTGCCGGGCGTTGATCGCGATGATCGCGAGGATGGCTTGCGGCTCGGCGGCTTGGCGAATTTCCGCGCCACCTTGTCCAGCGCCCGATCGACGGCTTCGAGAATTTCCATCGACGTGAGATCGGTCATGCGGTCGCCTCCTTGATCAAACCCCAACGCTCGCTGTCGTGGATCACAAGCGGCAAGCCATCCGCGCGTCTGGCGATGAGAATCCGAACCTCGTCGGAATTATCATAGATCGCGGCCGAGTGCGCCAGCGGAAGATAGAGATGGCGCATGTTCCTCAGACCCCCGGCGTAGCGCCTGGCGACGACCTCCGGCGGAATGCCATGTCCGCCCTCGCCGACGCGCCGAGCGACACGATCGAGGGCCATCTGGACGGATGGCAGCCACAGATACACCAGTGTGATCCTCCAACCTTCGGACCTGCACCGCGTCAGCCAGGTCGCGTGCCGCCGTCCGGCGCAGGTGGTTTCAAAAGCGAAACTCTCTTGCGACCGGACGAGATTTCGCAGCCGCTCGATCATGAGCCTGCCGGCCGGAATGGCCGCGCCGTCGGCGTTGAACGGAGAGAGACCGCGAGCGATCTCATCGGCATTGACGAACTCACGCATGCGCAGTTCTTCGGGCAGCAGCACCTGCGCGGCGGTGGTCTTGCCCGCGCCGTTCGGACCGCCGAGGATGACGATGTCTTTCAACGCAATACCCACGCTCTCAATGACCTGGCCAGAGTCGGCGATGCAAGGTCGTCGGTCAATGTCAACGGAGCGCGGTCGTCCCGACCGCGACGCGGACGAGACGTCCGCGCTCCAAGGGCCACCCGCGACTATCGGCGGGGGTGGCGCGCGCCTATAGGCGTCTTGCCATGCTCGACCAGTTCGACCCGGACCTGGATCCCACTTTCGCGGTGGTCGATCGTCGGACCTTGATCGCGCGCCTGGCGGCGGTGCTTCCGGGCGACGGTCTGATCACGGCGGCCGAGGGCATGGCGGTCTATGAGAGCGACGGGCTGGCGGCCTATCGGAGCCTGCCGGGGCTGGTCGCCTTGCCGCGCACGGCCGGCGAGGTGGCGTCGGTCCTGAAGGTGTGCGCCCGGATCGGCGTCCCGGTGGTGGCGCGGGGCGCGGGGACGGGACTTTCGGGCGGCGCCCTGCCCTTCCCCGGTTGCGTGCTGCTGAGCCTCTCGCGGATGAGCGCCATCCTGGCCATCGACGCCGACGCGCGCACGGCCAGGGTCCAGCCCGGCGTCCGCAACCTGGCGATTTCCGAGGCCGCCGCGCCGCTGGGCCTGTTCTACGCCCCCGATCCTTCCTCGCAGCTGGCCTGCAGCATCGGCGGCAACGTGGCCGAGAACGCCGGCGGGGTGCATTGCCTCAAGTACGGCCTCACCTTCCACAACATCCAGCGCCTGGAGGTGGTCACCATCGACGGCGAGACCTTCGCCATCGGCGGCGAGGCGCTCGACGCGCCGGGATTCGATCTGATGGCGTTGATGACCGGTTCGGAAGGATTGCTCGGCGTGATCACCGAGGTGACCGTCAAGCTGCTGCCGGCGCCGGTTCACGCCAGGGCGATGCTGGTGGCGTTCCGCGACCTGCGCCACGCCGGCGAGGCGGTGGCGGCGATCATCGCCGACGGGATCATTCCGGCCGGGCTGGAGATGATGGACCGCCTGGCGCTGGTCGCCGCCGAGGAGCACGTCCACGCCGGCTACCCCACCGACGCCGCCGCGATCCTGATCTGCGAGATCGACGGGGCCGGGGAAGATGTCGCCGAGGAACTCTCGCGGGTGGCGGCGATCTGCGAGGGCGCCGGGGCGAGCGAAGTGCGGCTGGCTCGCGACGAAGCCGAACGGCTGCGCTTGTGGGCCGGCCGCAAGGGCGCCTTTCCGGCCATGGGCCGGATAGCGCCCGACTACTATTGCATCGACGGGACCATCCCGCGGCGGCGCCTCGCCGATGTGCTGGTGGAGATCGAGCGGCTCTCCGCCGCCCACGGCCTGCCGGTGGCCAATGTCTTCCACGCCGGCGACGGCAATCTCCACCCCTTGATCCTCTACGACGCCAACGCCCCTGGCCAGATGGACCGCGCCGAGGCCCTGGGCGGGGCGATCCTGGAGCTGTGCGTGTCGGTGGGGGGCACGATCACCGGCGAGCACGGGGTCGGCCGGGAGAAGATCAATCAGATGTGCGTCCAGTTCAGCCCCGCCGAGATCGACGCCTTCGCCGCCGTCAAGCGGGCCTTCGATCCGGCCGGCCTGCTCAATCCGGGCAAGGCCATTCCGACCCTGGCCCGGTGCGCGGAATTCGGGGCCATGCACGTGCACGGCGGAAGGCTGGCCTTTGCCCACCTCGACCGCCTCTGACGACGCCGACATCGCCCCGGCGCTGACCGAGCGGATCCGGGCGACCGGGGCGGTGCGGACGGCGCTGCGCGTCGTCGGCGGCGACAGCAAGGCCTTTTATGGCCGCGCGGTCCCCGGCGAGCCGCTCCATATCGCCGGTCATCGCGGCGTCACCGACTATCAGCCGAGCGAACTGGTGATCACCGCCCGGGCCGGCACGCCGGTGGCCGAGATCGAGGCGCTTCTGGCGCGAAGCGGCCAGATGCTGGCGTTCGAGCCGCCGCTGTTCGCGCCCGCCAGCACCCTCGGCGGGGTGGTGGCGGCGGGACTTTCCGGGCCGCGGCGGCCGTTCGCCGGGGCGGTGCGGGATTTCGTGCTCGGCGTGCGCATCCTCGATGGCCAGGGGCGCTCCCTGCGCTTCGGCGGCACGGTGTTCAAGAACGTCGCCGGGTTCGACGCCTTCCGCCCGATGGCCGGCGCCCTGGGCTGCCTCGGGGTTCTGCTGGAGGTGTCGCTGCGGGTGGCGCCGCGCCCCCGCGCCGAGGTCTCGCTGGCCTTCGAACTCGACTGGCCGGCGGCGCGGCCCCGGGTGACCGCCCTGATGCGCCGCCCCCTGCCGCTCAGCGGCGCCTGGGGCGATGGGCGACGGCTGCATCTGCGCCTTTCCGGCGCCGAGGCGGCGGTCCGGGCCGCGGCCCGCGAACTGGGCGGCGAAGAGTCGCCGGCGGGTCTTTGGGAAGACGTCCGGAACATGAAGCATGGGCTCCTCTCCGCCCCGAGGCTGTGGCGGCTGTCGGTTCCCCAGGGCGCCGAACTTCCCGGGATCGACGGCCAATGGCTGTGGGACTGGGGCGGCGCCCAGCGCTGGCTGGTCAGCGAGGCCGACGCGACGTCCATCCGCGCCGCGGCGGCGGCGGCGGGCGGGCACGCGACCCTGTTTCGGGGCCATCGGCCCGGCGAGGCGGTGTTCACGCCACTGCCGGCCCCGCTGATGAACCTGCATCGGCGGCTCAAGGCGGCCTTCGATCCGGCCGGCGTGCTCAACCCGGGCCGGATGTACGAGGGACTGTAGTGCACAGGTCCAAACGGATGATGCAGCTCATCAAGTTCCTCCACCGTAGGGGGAGGTGGCGCGGCGCGCTCTCGCGCCGTGTCGGAGGGGGTTCTCCGCCGCGCCGGCGGCGGTGGCTTACCCCCTCCACCCCCTCGTCCTTCGGCGAGGCGGTCCCCCTCCCCCTACGGTGGAGGAGCTTATCTTTTGCCCCGGCGCCCTCGCGCGGAAGCCGAACTTGGTGAATCTTCCGACTGGGTCAGTACACTAGGCACATGCGCACCAACATCGAAACCTCCCTGGCCGAAACCGCCCATGGCGCGATCGCCGAGAGCGTGCTGCGCGCCTGCGTCCACTGCGGCCTGTGCAACGCGACCTGCCCGACCTACCAGATCACCGGCGACGAACTCGACGGTCCGCGCGGCCGGATCTATCTGATCAAGCAGGCCCTGGAAGGCGCGCCGGTCGGGCGGCTGACCCAGGTCCACCTCGACCGCTGCCTGGCCTGCCGGGCCTGCGAGACCACCTGTCCGTCGGGGGTCGAATACCACCGCCTGTTCGACGTCGGCCGCCAACTGGTGTCCGAACGGGTCAGCCGGCCGTGGAGCGAGCGGCTGGTCCGCTGGCTCATCCGCGCCATCGTTCCGCATCCGGCGCGGATGAGCCGGCTGGTTCCCCTGGCGCGCCTGGCCGGCAAGATCCCGCCGAAGGTCGCCGGCGGCCGGCCCCCCGCGCCGGTCCGCGAGCGGCGCATGATCCTTCTCGCCGGCTGCGTCCAGTCGGTGGCGGCGGCGCACTTCAACCTCGCCACCCGCCGGGTTTTCGACCGCGCCGGGATCACCCTCGTCGAAGCGCCCGCGGCCGGCTGCTGCGGCGCGCTCAGCGCCCATCTCGAGGCGCCGCAGGAAGCGCGGGCCTTTGCCCGGCGGAACATCGAGGCCTGGAGCGCCGAACTCGACGCCGGGGCCGAGGCGGTGATCGTCAACGCCAGCGGCTGCGCGGCCTTCATCCGCGACTGGCCGGACCTCCTGGCGGCGGACCCGGCCCGGGCCGCCAAGGCCCGCCGCGTCGCCGCCGCCGTGCGTGATCCGATCGAAATCCTGGCCGAGGCGGACCTCGGCTCATTGAAGACGCCGGCCAATCCCCGCATCGCCGTGCACGAGCCCTGCACCCTGCGACACGCCGCGCGGCTCGGCGGCCGGATCGCGACCCTACTCTCGCGGCTGGGCTATGAGCCCTTGCCGGTCGCCGGCGCGCATCCGTGCTGCGGATCGGCGGGCGCCTATTCACTGCTCCAGCCGGCGTTCGCCAGGCGTCTGCGGTCCGACAGGCTCGCCGCCCTCACCGCCCACGCGCCGTCGGCGATCTTCACCGCCAACATCGGCTGCTGGATGCACCTGGCGGAGACCTCGGCCGTGCCGGTGCGCCATTGGATCGAGGCGGTGGACGACCTGCTGTAGAGGCCGCGGCGGTCGGGACCCGCGTTCACGTACCTTGTCGTGTGCCAAAATGCAGCTCCTCCACCGTAGGGGGAGGTGGCGCGGCGCCTTTGCTTGCGCCGTGACGGAGGGGGTTCTCCGCAGCGCCGGCGGCGGCTGAACACCCCCTCCACCCCCTCGTCCTTCGGCGAGGTGGTCCCCCTCCCCCTACGGTGGAGGAGCTTATATTGCTCTGGCTCAGTCGATGGCGATCGCGGCTTCAATCCATCCCCAGCGAATGGGCGGCCGCCGGGTGGACGATGCGGCCGGACTGGACATTGAGGCCCTCGGCGAAGCCGTGGTCGTCGGCCAGGGCGCGATCGACGCCCTTGGCGGCCAGGGCCGAGATGTAGGGGGCGGTGGCGGCGCTGAGGGCATAGGTTGAGGTGAGCGGCGCGGCGCCGGGCATGTTGGCCACGCAATAGTGGATCACGCCATCGACGATGAAGGTCGGCTCGGCATGGGTGGTGGGGTGGCTGGTTTCGAAACAGCCGCCCTGGTCTATGGCCACATCGACCAGCACCGATCCCGGCCGCATGCGCGAAAGATCAGCCCGGGTGACCAGCTTGGGGGCCGCCGCGCCGGGGATCAGCACGCAGCCGATCACCAGATCGGCGGTCGGCAGGGCCTCGGCGACCAGATCGTGGGTCGAGTAGCAGGTCTTGAGTTCACCGCCGAACTGGTCGTCCAGCTCTTCCAGCCGCGCCGCCGAGATGTCGAACAGGGTGACATCGGCGCGGTGGCCGAGGGCCATCTGGGCGGCGTGCTTGCCGGAAACGCCGCCGCCGAGGATCAGCACCTTGGCCGGCGGGACACCGGGCACGCCGCCGAGCAGCAGTCCACGGCCGCCGGCGGGCTTCAGCAGATGATAGGCGCCGACGTCCACGGCCATGCGGCCGGCGACCTGGCTCATCGGGGCGAGCAGCGGCAGGCGCCCTCTGGCATCGGAGATCGTCTCGTAGGCGATGGCCGTGCAGCCCGACGCCATCAGGCCCCGCGCCTGCTCGGCGTCGGCGGCCAGGTGGAGGTAGGTGAAGAGAATGTGGCCGGGTCTCAGCCGGGCGATCTCCACCGCCTGCGGTTCCTTGACCTTGACGATCAGCTCGGCGGCGTCGAACACCGCGTCGGCGCCCGGCAGAATCTCCGCGCCGACATCGCGATAGACCTGATCGTCGAGCCCGATCCCGGCCCCCGCTCCGGCTTCGACGAACACCTGGTGGCCTTCGCGGCAGAGCCGCTGGACGACGCCCGGGGTGGCCCCGATGCGGAACTCCAGGGTCTTGATCTCCTTGGGCACGCCGATGCGCATGATCGTCTCTTCAGCTCCCTCGCCGGAATGTTTCATGGCCCATAGCACGGCCGCCGCGGGTCAGGCGAGATTGCCCCTGAAACGCGGCTCCTCGACCAGGGTAAGCATCACCACCAGGGCCACCAGCAGAAATCCGATCGAGACTCCGAACAGCGCCTGATAGCCATAGAAGCGCGCGATCACGCCGCCGGCCAGGGGACCGATGGCCGACATCGCCCCCTGGGCCGTGGTGGTCAGGGCCAGGCGCATGGCCATGTCGTCGCGGGCGCCGAATTCCAGGACCATGGTCTGGGAACTCATCAGGAAACCCGACCCGGCCGCTCCCAGACCGAAGAAGGCGATCAGGATCAGGGTGTGGACGTCCAGCGGCAGGGAACCGAGTTGGAATCCGGTCATCGACGGCGCGGCGATCAAGAGGGCGGTCCCCGCCACCCAGACGACCAGGGCCAGAATGAAGGTCAGGCGAAACCCGAACCGGTCGCCGATCAGGCCCCAGCCCATGTTGGTCACCGTGTCGGCGCCCAGAAACACCAGCGTGACCAGGCCCAGGTTCCGGCCGTCCAGGGCCATCGAGTGGCCGGCGTAGAGGATGTAGAACGGCGCGGCGACCCGTCCGGCGGTGGCCAGGCTCTGGGCGATCATGAAGAACATGAAGCCCCGGTCGCCGGTCAGCAGCACCGGGAACTCCCGGACCCGGTCCCACAGCCGGCTCTTGGTCCGGATGGTCGGCGGAATGGGCTCGCGCATCAGGAGGCGAAGCGCGGTCAGCCCCAGGCTGGTCAGTCCGAAGGCGAGCAGGAAGGTCGTCCCGTAGCCGTTGCCGAAGAGGTTCGGCTGGATGAGGTAGCGGCCGGCGAACCAGGCCAGGCCCGCGGCGATGGCCCCGCCGGTGACGTTGCGCAGGGCCTGCAGCCTTCCGCGGCGGGCGATCGGGATGACCTTGGCCAGCAGCAGCTGAAAGGCCACCGACTGCGGCCCGGAAAACAGGCCGAGGAGAAACAGGAAGGTGAGGATGGTCACCAGCAGCGGGAAGCCGTGCAGGACGAACCCGGCCAGGGCGACGCCAAGGATCTGGATCCGCATCAAGGTGCCCATCAGCATGGCCACCGGCAACACCCGCTTGCGGTGCTCGATCTGGGTGGCCCCGATCACCGGCGAGACCACGCCGCCGAGCTGTTGCAGGGACTGACCCAGGCCGACGACGAAGTCCGAGCCGGAGAGCAGATGGAGATAGGCCGGCAGAAAGGTCGGGGCGTTGAACAGGCGAAAGCCGGTCATCCCCAGCATGCCGTGCATGAAATGGCCGGCGAAATTGCGCGGCAGGTTCTTCCACACGAAGCGTTCGTATTCCGCCTCGGCCTCGGCCGCGTCGGCGGCGACGGTGTGGCTCGGCTCCGGCAACGGCGGGTCCTTTCAGGCGCGCCGTCCTAACAGGATTCCGGGCTCTTGCGAGTCGGCCGCGCCCGGGTCATCGTCACCCCCTCACTATCCTTGGGGGAACACCATGCTCGTCTCGACCACCAACGATCTTTCCGGCCATCGCATCGTCCGCCACGTGGGCCTGGTGCGCGGCATCACCGTCCGCTCGCGAAGCGTCGTCGGCAACTTCGCCGGCGGCATCCAGTCGCTGTTCGGCGGCAAGCTCACGGTGTTCGTGACCCTGGCCGAAACCGCCCGCCAGGAAGCCCTCGACCACATGTTCCAGCACGCCACCGAGGTGGGCGCCAACGCGGTCATCGCCATGCGCTACGACGCCAACGAGATCATGGACGGCATCACCGAAGTCCTGGCCTACGGGACGGCAGTGGTGGTCGAGCCGGTTTGAGGATGAAAATCGTAGCGCGGGCTTCCAGCCCGCTCTTTGCGTAGATCGAAACGAGAGCCTCCATGATCCACCCGGTCGGCGGTTCGAACCGACGGGGGAAAAAGCGGGCTGGAAGCCCGCGCTACGGACAAGGTGACCAGGTTCTAGTCATAGACCTCGAACAGGCCGGCGCCGCCCTGGCCGCCGCCGATGCACATGGTGACGACCGCGTGGCGGACGTTGCCGCGCCGGCGGCCTTCCTGGAGGACGTGTCCGGAGAGCCTGGCGCCGGTCATGCCGAAGGGATGGCCGATGGCGATCGAGCCGCCGTTGACGTTGTATTTTTCCGGATCGATGCCGAGGGTGTCGCGGGAATAGAGGCACTGGCTGGCGAAGGCTTCGTTCAGTTCCCAGAGGTCGATGTCCTCGACCTTCAGGCCGTGGCGCTCCAGCAGGCGAGGCACGGCGAACACCGGCCCGATGCCCATCTCGTCGGGCTTGCAGCCGGCCACCGCCCAGCCCTTGAACACCCCCAGGGGCTTCAGCCCCCGGCGCTCGGCTTCCCTGGCCTCCATCAGCACCACCGCGGCCGCGCCGTCGGAGAGCTGCGAGGCATTGCCGGCGGTGATGTAGTGGCCGGGGCCGCGCACCGGCTCCAGTTTGCGCAGGCCTTCGATCGAGGTGTCGGGCCGATTGCACTCGTCACGGTCAACCGTGTAGTCGATGATGCTCTCTTCCTTGGTCTGCTTGTCGACGACCTTCATCCTGGTCTTCATCGGCACGATTTCGTCGCGGAACTTGCCGGCCTGCTGGGCGGCGGCCATGCGCCGCTGGGATTCCAGCGAGAATTCGTCCTGGGACTCGCGGGAGACATGATAGCGCTCGGCGACGATGTCGGCGGTGTCGATCATCGGCATGAAGATGTCGGGATACATCTCGGTGAGCCGGGGGTCGTTGTTCTCCCGCGAACCGCCGCCGCCTGGAAAGCTGATCGACTCGACGCCGCCGGCGACCACGCAGTCGGCCCCGTCGTCGATGACGTAGCGGGCGGCCATGGCGATCGATTGCAGTCCGGAGGAACAGAAGCGGTTGATGGTCACCCCCCCGGTGGTGATCGGCAGGCCGGCCAGCAGGGCGGCGTTGCGCCCGACGTTGGAAGCCCCGTGGGCGACATTGCCCATGAAGCAGTCCTCGACCGCCTCCTTTTCGACGCCCGCCCGCTCGACGGCGTGCTTCACCGCGTGGGCGGCCATGGAGATGGTGGGCGTGATGTTGAATCCCCCGCGGCCGGATTTGGCCAGGCCCGTACGGGCGTAGGAGACGACGACGGCTTCACGCATGGCTGGACTTCCTCTCTGATCGAACGCTTGTTTCGATTGTAGCCATACAGACGCGCCTGGCTACAGTCGATCGTCCCCCAGCCGCGCCTTGAGCGCCTCGAGTTCGTCCCACAGCGCCTGGGGCATTCGATCCCCGAAAACCTCGTAGGCCGGGCCGATCAGGGCGGCGTCGCGGCGCCAGGCGTCGAGATCGATGGCGGTGAGCAAGGCGGTTTGGGCGTCCGTCAGGTCGAGGCCGGAAAGATCCAACGCTCCCTCGGCCGGCAGCCGGCCGATCGGCGTATCGACCGCCTCGGCCTCCCCTTCCAGGCGCTGCGCGATCCACTTCAGCACCCGGCTGTTGTCGCCGTAGCCCGGCCAGACGAACCGTCCGTGCTCGTCCTTGCGGAACCAGTTGACGAAATAGAGCCGCGGCAGGGCGGCGGCGTCGGCCCGGTCGCCGAAGGACAGCCAGTGACTGAAGTAGTCGCCCATGTGGTAGCCGCAGAACGGCAGCATGGCGAAAGGGTCGCGACGCAGTTCGCCGATCCTGGTTTCCGCCGCCGCCGTGCCCTCGGAGGTGATGTTGGAGGCCAGGAACACCCCGTGGCGCCAGTCGAACGCCTCGGTCACCAGCGGCACCGTCGTCGCCCGCCGGCCACCGAAGAGGATCGCCGAGAGCGGCACGCCGGCCGGATCCTGCCACTCCGGCGCGATCGACGGGCACTGGCCGGCCGGCGCGGCGAAACGGGCGTTGGGGTGTGCGGCGGGCGCGCCGGTTCCCGGCGTCCAGGGATTGCCCTTCCAGTCGATGAGTCCTTCCGGCGGCGTCGGCGTCAGGCCCTCCCACCAGACATCGCCGTCGGCGGTCAGGGCGACGTTGGTGAAGATGCAGTTTTCGGCCAGGGTGGCGACGGCATTGGCGTTGGTGGCGTAGCCGGTGCCCGGCGCGACGCCGAAGAAGCCGGCTTCGGGGTTGATCGCCCACAGCCGCCCGTCGGCGCCCGGACTCATCCAGCAGATGTCGTCGCCGACGGTCTCGGCCTTCCAGCCCGGCAGGGTCGGCGCCAGCATGGCCAGATTGGTCTTGCCGCAGGCGCTGGGGAAGGCCGCGGCGATGAAATGAACGCGGCCCTCCGGCGAGGTGAGCTTGAGGATCAGCATGTGCTCGGCCAGCCAGCCGCCGTCGCGGGCCATCACCGAGGCGATCCGCAGGGCGTAGCACTTTTTGCCCAGAAGGGCGTTGCCGCCATAGCCCGAGCCGTAGGACCAGATCTCCCGCGCCTCGGGGAAATGGACGATGTATTTGATCTCGTTGCACGGCCAGGGAACGTCCGCTTCGCCGGGTTCGAGAGGCTTGCCCACCGAGTGCATCGCCGGCACGAAGAAACCATCGTCGCCGAGGGCCTCCAGGGCGGCGGCGCCCATCCGGGTCATGATCCGCATGGAGACGGCGACATAGGCGCTGTCGGTGATCTCCACCCCGATGGCGCTGGACGGCGATCCGGTCGGTCCCATGCAGAACGGCACGACATACATCGTCCGCCCGCGCATGCAGCCGTCGAAGAGATCGATCAGGTCGGCCCGCATCTCCGCGGGGTCCAGCCAGTTGTTGGTCGGACCCGCCTCTTGCGGCGTCGCCGAGCAGATGAAGGTGCGGCTCTCGACCCGCGCCACGTCGGCGGGATCGGAACGGGCGAGGAACGAATTGGGTCGCTTGACCGGATCGAGGCGGGTGCAGGCGCCGGCGCGGACCAGGGTTTCGGTCAGCGCCTCCCACTCCGATTGCGAACCGTCACACCAATGAATGCCGGCCGGCTGGGTCAGGGCCGCCATCTCGCCGACCCAGGCGATCAGCCGCTTGTGGCGCGTCGGCGCGGGATCGAGGCTCCCACTTGGTCTCACGGCTACGAGAGCCTCCCCCTCCGGCATGATTCCTCACGTCCCGACGGCCGCTGAGCGTGCCAACCCGAGGACCATAACTAGGCGGGAGATTTCCTCACCGCAACGACTCGTTGATGGCGGCCAGGGCCGCGGCCCCCGGCGTCAGGTCCGCGTCGCCCAGGGCGTTGAGCGGCCGCGCCACCGTGCCCAGATGATCGTGCAGGTCCCGGGCCTCCGGATCGACGTAGAGAAGGCCGGTGACGATCTCGCCGCGCGCCTCGTGGGCCTGCAGATGGTTCACCGCCGCGTGCCGGTCGGTGGGATCGTAGTCGGCCGCCAGCTTGCGAAGTTTCAGGATCGAGCCGTCGTGCTGGGTGACGATCTCCACCGCCCCCGGCGCGTAATCGACGGTGATCTCGTCGCGATCCAGGATCAGGTCCAGCCGGTTCACCGCCGCGTTGTGCTCGCGCACATAGTCGAAGCTCTTGGTCGAGCCGGCGTGGTTGTTGAACTGCACGCAAGGGGAGATGACGTCGATGAACGCCGCGCCCCGATGGCGCAGGGCGGCCTTGATCAGCGGCACCAGCTGGCCCTTGTCGCCCGAGAAGCCGCGGGCGACGAAGCTCGCGCCGATCTGCAGCGCCAGGCCGACCAGCTCGATCGGCTGGTCGTGGTTGATCACGCCCTTCTTGGACTTCGAGCCGACGTCGGAGGTGGCGGAGAACTGGCCCTTGGTCAGGCCGTAGACCCCGTTGTTCTCGACGATGTAGGTCATATCGACCCCGCGCCGGATGGAGTGGGCGAACTGTCCCAGACCGATCGAGGCGCTGTCGCCGTCACCGGAAACGCCGAGATAGACGAGTTCGCGGTTGGCCAGGTTGGCGCCGGTCAGCACCGAGGGCATGCGGCCGTGCACGCTGTTGAAACCGTGGGACTGGCCGAGAAAATAGTCCGGGGTCTTCGACGAACAGCCGATGCCCGAGAGCTTGGCCAGGCGGTGCGGCGGCAGGTCGAGTTCCCAGCAGGCGTGGATGATCGCCGCCGAGATCGAATCATGGCCGCAGCCGGCGCAGAGGGTCGAGACCTTGCCCTCGTAGTCGCGGCGCAGGAAGCCCAGGCCGTTGGGCTGGAGCAGGGGATGGTGCAGGCGGGGCTTGGCGATGAAAGTCATTGCGCGGCATGGATCCGGGCGAGGTCGGCGAAGCGACCCATCCGCCGGGAAATCTCCTCGGTGATGAAGCGGGCGGTGATCGGCGAGCCGTCGTAGTTGAGCACCGCGACGAGTTTGGCCGGATCGACGTCGCCCTCCTTGATCAACAGGGTGCGCAGCTGCGCGTCTCGGTTCTGCTCGACCACGAACACCGTCTCATGGGCGGCGATGAAGGCCCCGACCGCGTCGGCGAAGGGAAATCCGCGCAGGCGCATGGCGTCGATGTGGACCCCGTCCGACGCCAGCGCCGCCAGGGATTCGTTCATCGCCGCCGAGGTCGAGCCGAAATAGAGCACCCCATGCGGCGTCCGCCGCCTGGCCGGCCGCGCCACCGGCGCCGGGATCAGGGCCTTGGCGGTCTCGAACTTGCGCAGCAGCCGCTCCATGTTGCCGACATAGACCGGTCCCTCCTCGCTATAGCGGGCGTCCGGGTCCCGGGAGGTGCCGCGGGTGAAATAGCTTCCGCGCGTGGGATGAACGCCTGGTAGGGTTCGCCAGGCAATGCCGTCGCCGTCCACGTCGCGGTAGCGGCCGAAGGGTTCGCCGGCCTCGAGCGCGTCATGGCTCATGACCTTGCCGCGGTCGAGACGGCGGGCGTCGTCCCAGACGAACGGCCGGCACAGCCACTGGTTCATGCCGATGTCGAGATCGAGCATGACGAAGACGGTGGTCTGCAGCCGGTCGGCGAGATCGAAGGCCAGGGCGGCCATCTCGAAGCACTCGGCGGGGTCCTCGGGCAACAGCAGCGGATGCTTGGTGTCGCCGTGCGAGGCGTAGGCGGCCGACAAGATGTCCGACTGCTGGGTGCGGGTCGGCATGCCGGTCGATGGGCCGCCGCGCTGAACATCGAAGATCACCGCCGGAATCTCGGCGAAGTAGGAAAGGCCGACGAACTCCTGCATCAGCGAGACACCCGGACCGGACGTGCAGGTGAAGGCCCTGGCCCCGTTCCATCCGGCTCCGACGACGATGCCGATGGAGGCGATCTCGTCCTCGGCCTGGATGATCGCGAAGCGCGCCTCGCCGGTGACCGGATCGAGGCGCAACTCGTCGCAATAGCCCATGAACGCCTCGGCCAGGGAGGTCGAGGGCGTGATCGGATACCAGGCGCAGACGGTCGCCCCGCCATAGACCGCGCCCAGGCCGGCGGCGGCGTTGCCCTCGACATAGATGCGGTCGCCGACGGCGTCGGCGGGGCGCACCCGCAGGCCGATCGGATTCAGGTTGTCGCGGGCGTGGCCGCGGCCGAGCGCCAGGGCTTCGAGATTGGACCCGATCAGCTTGGGCTTGGCGGCGAACTCCTCGGCGACCAGGGCCTCGGTCACCGCCGGATCGATGCCGATCAGGGCGCCGAGCGCGCCGACATAGATGATGTTCTTGAACAACTGGCGCTGACGAGGGTCGGCATAGGCGGCGTTGCAGATGGCGGTCAGCGGCAAGCCGATGAGGGTGATGTCGGACCGCACGCCGTCATGAGGCAGGGGCTTGGTCGAGTCGTGGAACAGATAGCCGCCCGGCTCGATGGAGGCGACGTCCTTGGTCCAGGTCTGCGGGTTCATCGCCACCATCAGATCGACACCGCCGCGCCGGCCCAGATGTCCGGCCTCGGACACCCGCACCTCGTACCAGGTCGGCAGGCCCTGGATGTTGGAGGGAAAGATGTTCCGCGCCGCCACCGGCACGCCCATCCGCAGGATCGACTTGGCGAACAGCGCGTTGGCGCTGGCCGAGCCCGATCCGTTGACATTGGCGAACTTGACCACGAAATCGTTCACCGCCGCCAGCGGTCGCGGCTGATCCCGCGCTTCCCGATCCTGGATCATGACGGCAGCCTCGCGCCCCCTCCACCACCCCGTCCTTCGGCGGGGCGGTCCCCCTCGCCCCGCTTCGCGGGGGAGGAGTAAGTGATCTTCAATCCTCCCCCGCCTCTATGCGGGGGAGGTGGCGCGGCGCTCTTTCTCGCGCCGTGACGAAAGGGGCGCAAAGCGGCCGCGCGCTCGGCGATCATGCGCGCACCCCCTCCGCCTGGGTCATGTCGAGCAGGAATTTGCGCATGTCCCAGGCCCCGGTCGGGCAGCGTTCGGCGCAGAGGCCGCAGTGGAGGCAGACGTCCTCGTCCTTGACCATCACCCGCCCGGTCGGAAGGCCGCGGGAGACGTAGAGATCCTGCGTCGGGTTCGACGCCGGGGCGCTCAGCCGCCCGCGCAGATCCTCCTCCTCGCCGTTGGCGGTGAAGGTGATGCAGTCCATCGGGCAGATATCGACGCAGGCGTCGCACTCGATGCACAGAGGTTCGGCGAACACCGTCTCGATATCGCAGTTGAGGCAGCGCTCGGCCTCGCGGTAGCCGGCCTGGACGTCGAAGCCCAGTTCGACCTCCAGACGCACGTTGCCCAGCGCCTCGGCCTTGTCGCGAAGGGGGACCCGGTGGCGCAGGGCGTTGGAAATATCGTTGTCGTAGCTCCACTCGTGGATACCCATCTTCTGGCTGACCAGGGTCACGCCCGGGGCCGGCCGCACGTTCACGTCGACTCCTTCGCAGAACCGGTGGATGGAGATCGCCGCGTCATGGCCGTGGGCCACCGCCCAGATGATGTTCTTCGGTCCGAACGCCGCGTCGCCGCCGAAGAACACGCGGGGGTTGGTCGAGGCGAAGCTGACGTCGCTGACCTTGGGCATGCCCCATTCGTCGAAGTCGATGCCGATGTCGCGCTCGATCCAGGGAAAGGCGTTCTCCTGGCCGACGGCGATCAGCACGTCGTCGCAGGCGTGATGGATGTCGCCCTCCCCGGTCGGAACCAGCCGCCGGCGCCCGTCGCCGCCGACCACCGCCTCGACCTTTTCGAAGGTGACGCCGGTGAGGCGCCCGGCCTCGTGAGTGAAGGCCTTGGGAACCAGGAAGTTGAGGATCGGGATATCCTCGTGCATGGCGTCCTCCTTCTCCCATGGAGACGCCTTCATCTCGGCAAAGCCGGAGCGGACGATGACCTTGACCTCTTCGCCGCCAAGGCGCCGAGAGGTGCGGCAGCAATCCATGGCGGTGTTGCCGCCGCCCAGGACGATCACCCGCCGACCGATCGTCTCCACATGGCCGAAGGAGACGCTGGAGAGCCAGTCGATGCCGATATGGATGTTGGCCGCCGCCTCGGCGCGTCCGGGAAGATCGAGATCCCGGCCACGCGGCGCGCCGCAGCCGACGAAGATGGCGTCGTAGTCCTCGGCCAGCACGGCCTTGAGGCTCTCCACCCGTTCGCCCAGTCGCATGACCGGACCCAGGCCGGTGATGTAGCCCACTTCCTCGTCGATCACGCTCTCGGGGAGGCGAAAGCGGGGAATCTGGCTGCGGATCATGCCGCCGGCCTTGGCGTCGGCGTCGTAGATCACGACCTCGTAGCCCATCGGCGCCAGGTCCCGCGCCACGGTGAGCGAGGCCGGCCCGGCCCCGATGCAGGCGATCCGGCGGCCGTTGGCCCGCGCCGCCGGCGGCGGCAGCCGGCCGCTGACGTCGTCCTTGTTGTCCGCCGCCACGCGCTTAAGGCGGCAGATGGCCACCGGCTCGGCCTCCACGCGCACGCGCCGGCAGGCCGGCTCGCATGGCCGGTCGCAGGTCCTCCCGAGAATCCCCGGAAAGACGTTGGACTTCCAGTTGATCATATAGGCGTCGGTGTATCGCCCCTCGGCGATCAGCCGGATGTATTCCGGCACCGGCGTGTGGGCCGGGCAGGCCCACTGACAATCAACGACTTTGTGGAAGTACTCTGGCGCCCCGATATCCGTAGGCTCCAACGCGACTAACCCTCTCTTTCGCTTCCCCCGCCCCCGGCGAACCCCACGCCGGACGTTAGAGTCGCGGTTCTAAGACGCTCTGGACGGGAGCGCCAGTGTAGAGGCGGGAAATGTGAACATCGGGTGATCGGGAGCGCGCTCCGATCAGTGTATGAGGCTTCGGCGCTCTTGCCGCAAACCCAGGCGTGTCCGAAAGTCGGGCGGCCAGTCGATCGAGGCCCCATGACCGTTCCCTCCCCCGCCTACCCACTGGAAAGCCTCAAGGTGCTCGATTTCTCGCGCGTGCTGGCCGGGCCGTTCGCCGGGCGGATGCTGAGTGATCTCGGCGCCGACGTGGTCAAGGTCGAGCCGCCGGACGGCGACATCACCCGGCTGTGGGGCAAGGTCGTGGGCGGTATTCCCGGCTATTATCACCAGCAGAACGCCGGCAAGCGCGACATCAGCCTCGATCTGCGGGCGCCCGGGGCGCGGGAACTGGTGTTCGATCTGGTCCGCCGCGCCGACATCCTGATCGAGAACTACCGGCCCGAGGTAATGCCCAGGCTGGGCCTCGGCTGGGAGAGCCTGCATAAGGTCAACCCGCGGCTGATCATGCTGTCGATCTCCGGATTCGGCCACAATGGGCCGGAATCCCATCGCCCGGCCTATGCCCCGATCATCCACGCCGAGGCGGGCCTGATCGACCGGGCGGCGCGAAGGACAGGTCTTCCCCGGCGCGAACTGCCCCTGTCGATCGCCGACACCAACGCCTCGCTGCACGGACTGGTGGGGCTGCTGGCGGCGGTGATCATGCGCCAGCGAACCGGCCTGGGCCAGCACATCGACGTCGCCATGATCGACGCCACCATCGCCACCGACGATCAGATTCACTATGAACTGGAGGACGCCGAAGGCACGATGGGCCTGCCCAGCGAGACCTGGGACACGGCCGTCGGCCCGATCCTGGTGTCGGCGGATTTCCGTTATCTGTGGCGCCTGCTGACCGGCCGCTGCGACGTCGCCGAGCCCACCAGCCCCGAGATGGATCTGGCGACCAAGATCGCCCGGCGCCGCGAGGCGGTGGGCCGGTTCATGAGCGCCCTGGACACCTGGGAGGCGGTGGAGGCGGCGATGGCCAGGATGAATGTCGCCTGGGGCCGGGTGCGCTCGGGGCGTGATCTGCGTGAGCAGCCCACGGTCGCCCACCGCGGCGCCATCGCCGACATCGACGACCGGGCCGGCGGCGTCAGGCCAATCGTCCAGTCACCCTATCGCTTCTCGGCGGCCAGCAGCGGCGTCAGGGGACCCGCGCCCCATCGGGGTGAACACAACCGCGAGGTGCTCGGCGAGTGGCTCGGCAAGACCGGCGCCGAGATCGACGCCCTGCTCGCCGGCGGCCCCCTGCGCCGGGACGAGGAGCGGGTGACTTGATTGGGCGTGGCGCTCACAAAGTCTTTTCCAACACCACGAAACACAGGTCTTGCCGCCGCGGCGTCCCGAACCGGGTCTCCACATAGGGAAACGGCGCCGTCTCTCCCGTGAGCTCGTAGCCGCGCCGCCGGTACCAGGCGATCAGGGTGTCACGGATGTTGATCACCGTGATGCGGATGCGGCGGGCGCCGCGCTCGCGAGCGGCGGCTTCGGCGGCCTCGAGAACGGCGCGGCCCAGCCGGCGATCCTGAAGATCCGGCCGCACGGTCAGCAGACCCAGATACCAGGTCTCATGGCCGGCGGGCTCAAGCCAGACACAGCCGAGCAGATCGGCGCCGGGCTGATCCCGGAAGGTCAGCAGCAGCGCCGCCGATTGCGCTTCCAGGTCCCGGCGCAGGGCCTCGGCGTCCGTGCGTTCTCCGTCGAGGTAGTCGGCCTCGTGGGTCCAGCCCCGCCGCGAAGTCTCACCGCGATAGGCGGCGTTGACCAGGCCCGCGACGGCGGGAAGATCGGCGGGATCGGCGGGGAAGAGAGGCATCGGGGCTCAAGACGATGTCTTGCGCGCCGCGGTCAAGGCGCCGCCTCCGCGTTCACCACGGTCAGCGAGTTGGCTGGCAGATCGATGCTGTCTCCGACCACCCGCCGCCGCGCGGGTGGCAGATCGCGGGTCGGACGGCCCCTGTCTCGCCGGGCGCGCCAGGCATATTGAGCGGGGCCGTATTGGCTGACGGCGAACGGGCCGGGAAACGGCGGGCTCACCCGGTGCGCCGCGCCCGGATCGCGGTTGATCAGCAACAGGCTCCACGCGCCGTCCGGACGCCGGAGGGCATGGGCGGTGACCAGCAGGCGGCTCTGGTCATCGCGGACATCCGCGGAGGCTCGGTAGAGCGTCCCGCCCCGCCCCGCCCAGTCGCGGGCCAACAGGCGGGCGCCCCAGAAGGTCGGCATCGGCCAGTGGGCGCGGCCGTCGCCGCCGGCCTGCCACAGCATCAGATTGCCGGCCCCGGCGCACGGCCGGGCGCCATCGAAGGGCTGGTCAACGACATAGCCGAAGAGATAGGCGGCGGACCCGCCACGGCCGGCGAACCCGGCGGCGATCTCGGCGTTGACGAGGGCGCTCTCGACCCTCACCTCCGGCTCGCCGGAATAGGCCGAAAAGCCGTATTCGCTGATGATCCACGGGATATCGGCCGGCACGCCGTCGGCGCGCAGGCGGGCGAGGTCGCGGTCCATCAAGCCGGGTTCGGCGAGCAGTTTTTCGCCCAGCGGACCGCAGAGATCGTCGAACGGATAGTGTTCGAAGGTGAAGAAACCGAGATCTCCCAGTCGGCCGCGCTGCTTGAGATAACGAATGAAATGGCTCGTCCACGAACGGTCCCCGCTGGGGTCGAGCCAGAGATCGGAGGTCGCCTGCTGCAGGCTGGGGCCGCCCAGGCTCAGGTGCGGGTCGGCTCGATGGATGGCGTCGGCGAATTCCACATAGAGGGCGCCGTAGTCGTCGGCGGCGACGTACTGGCCGTCGGGTTCCTCGCCGAGTTCCACCTGCCCTATCGGGTAATGTCGCCACTCGAGAAAGCGAATCTCGGCGGCGGCGTTTTCCGGCGTGTCGTAGAGCGCGCCGACCGGAACCATCATCGGCGATCCTCGCGTCAGACCGCTTCGAAACACGAGGTCGAAGCCCGGCTGCTCGAGATCGCGGTCACGGTCGATGGCGCGGTGCCAGGGATCGGTGGACGAGACATGCATGATCGTCTGGCGCCGGCGGCTCGGGCCATGGCGCACGGCGTCGATAAGGGCGCCGTCCGGACCCCGGACGCCGAGGGCGAGTTCGCCGATCGCGAAGCCGATGGCGTCGCGTGGATCGGTCGAACCGGCCGCGGCGGTATTCGACGAGCGTTCCAGCAGTATGCGGACGAATTTCGTCCGGATCGGCGTCGGCGCCAGGGCCAGCATCTCGTGGCCGCCTGTCCCCGCGTTCACCGCCCCGCCGGGGAAGGTGACCCAGCGCCCCTCGGCATCGTACTCGTCGGCCCCGATCCAATACTGCGCCTCGTAGCGCCGCGCGAAGGGGTTGGCCCAGTCGATCCGGGCCTCATCGACCGCCTCGCCACGGGTGAACTCGACGACCACCCATTGTGGCCGCCCGCGCGCCTCGCCGGTATAGCGCGGGTCGAGATAGGGATTGGACTTCCAGAAGGTTCCGGGGTCGCCGTCGTCGAGGCGCGAATAGCCGGTGTCGTCGGCCTGATCGATGGTGTCGCCGCGACGCGGCAGGGCGTAGCCCCAGGTGGTCAGAACCGGCCCGCGGGGATGGATCGCGCCCACCCAGTATCCTTGCCGGTGACGCGGATCGCTCCATCGTCCCTCGCCGGTCCAGTGCCAGGCCTCGATGCCCAGTTCCGTCCGCAACCGGTAGCTGACCGGCCCCAGCCCGGCCGCTTTCAGCCGTGCGATATTGAACCGCGTGAACGTCCGCGCCACGTCGCCCCGGCCCATGCCGTCCAGCGCCGCGCCGAAGGTTTCGTTCGGCTGGATCGTGGCCAAAGGGCCGGCGGCGAGATCGATGGTGACGCGGCCGGGCGGCGGAGCGGCGGCGGCGCAGGCGAGGGCCACGGTCGCCAGCAGAAGGAGGGCGGACCTCCCGTCCGCCAGCATCGGTCGACGCGCGCCCCGGATGACGGAATTCACGCCCAGGCTCGAAAGCTTCGCGGACGGGACGTCCGCGCTCCGAGGCAAGGAACGTGAGCCGCTCACCCCCCGAACCGGTACCCCACCCCGGCCTCGGTGAGGAGGAGCCGGGGGGCGGCGGGGTCGGCTTCGATCTTGGCGCGGACCTGGCTGACCACCACGCGCAGGTACTGGACGTCGTCGGCGTGGGCCGGTCCCCAGACGGCGGTGAGCAGCTGGCGGTGGGTGACCACCCGGCCGCCGCCCTGGGCCAGGTGGGCGAGGAGGTCATACTCCTTGGGCGACAGCTTCACCGCCTCGCCCGCCTTGCTGACCCGCCGGCGATCGAGATCGACGATGAGGTCGCCGGCCTCGATCACCGGTCCCGCCCCGTCGCGCCGCATACGGTGGCGCAGGGCGGCGCGCAGGCGGGCGAGCAGTTCGCCGACGCCGAAGGGTTTTTCCAGATAGTCGTCGGCGCCGAGGTCGAGGGCGTCGATCTTCTCGATCTCGCGGTCACGGGCCGAAAGCACCACGATCGGCCCGTCGTAGAAGGCGCGTGCCTTGGCCAGCACATCCTTGCCGTCGAGATCGGGAAGGCCCAGGTCGAGGACCACGGCGTCCGGCGGCTTGCGGGCGATCTCGCGCAGGCCTCCGGCGCCGTCATCGGCCCGCACCGCCTCGTAGCCGGCGGCCTCCAGCGCCGGGGTCAGGAAGCGGTGGATCTGCGGTTCGTCGTCAATGACCAGGACGCGGGGCCGGAAGGCGGACATGGCTCCCTCATAGCAGAATGGCGGGCGTGGGCATGTCCTTGGGCAGGCTCACCAGCATCCGCGTGCCGCGGCCGTCGTGGATCGGGCTGGCGGCGGCGACGCGCCCGCCCATGGCCTCGATGAAGCCCTTGGCGATGGCCAAACCCAGGCCCGAACCCTTCGCTTTGTCGCCGGCTTCGGCCATGCGGCTGAACTTCTCGAACACCGCCTCCAGATCGGCGGTGGGGATGCCCCGGCCCTCGTCCTCGATGCTGATTACGACATTGCCGCGATCCTCGAAAGCCGCGGCCTCGATGGTCGAACCATCGTCGCTGTAGGCGACGGCGTTCTCCAGAATGTTGACCAGAGCCTGTTCGAGCAGGCCTGGATCGGCCTGAACCTGGGTCAGCTCGTGCGGGAAGTCGGTGGAAAGACGGCGACCGGCGCGCCGCCGCTCGATCCGATCGAGGGCCGAGCGGAGCACGTCGCGCACGTCGATCCAGTCCCTGCGGGTGACCAGGCCGCCGCCTTCCAGGCGGGTCATGTCGAGGAGGTCGCCGACGTAGCGGTTGAGGCGCTCGGCCTCCTCGCGGATACTGTCCAGCAGGTCGCGGCGGACCGCCTCGGTAAAGGTCGGGCCGTATTCGATCAGGGTCGTGGCCGAGCCGAGCACGGTGGAGAGCGGCGTGCGCAGATCGTGGCTGATCGAGTTGAGCAGGGCCGAGCGCAGGCGATCGGCCCGGCGCAGGCCCTCGGCGTCCGCCGCCTCGACAGCCAGTTCGGCGCGCTTGAGCGCCCCGGCACCCTGGTCGATCAGGGCCAGGACGAACCGCTCCTCGTCCCCTCCCCGGCCGAGCGGCTGGATGGCGACGACGCCCGACCGGGCCTCAAGGCTCTGGAGCGGATGAAAGGTCCATTCGGCGTTCGGCAGCGTGCCAGTGCCCGACCCGGCCGCCTCGCCCCGCTCCCAGGCCCAGCGCGCGGCGGCCATGTCCTGGGTGGCGAGAACCGGCATCGACGGCGAGGCGACGGCCGGCGCGATGTCGCCATCGGCGGGCAGGAACACCACCGCCGCCCCGCCGGTGGCGGCGGCGAGCTGTTCGGCGAGGGCCAGGGCCGCTACGTCAGCGGTCGCCGCGCCCGACAGCCGCCGGCTGGCCGCCAGCAGCGCGGCCACGGCCGAGGCTCGCCGGGAGGCGGCCCGCGACTGGTCACGCACCCGGCCGGTCAGCCAGCCGGTGGTCATGGCCACCAGGAAGAAGACCACGAAGGTGAAGACGTCGGAGGCGTGGCCGATGGTGAACGACAGCCGCGGCTCCAGGAAGAAGAAATTGTAGGTCAGCGCCGCCAGGGCCGCCGCCGTCACGGCCGACCACAGGCCATAGGCGAGGCCACTGGCCAGCACGCTGACCAGGAAGATCATCGCCAGGTTGGCCCCTTGGGCGAAGCGGTCGACCATCGCCGCCACGCCGCCGGCGGCGGCGACCAGGGCCACGGCGGCGAGCTGGCCGCGCCACAGGCCGGCGAAGCGTGTCGGCGCCCGGGGTTCCGGCGCCGTGCGGGCCGGCGCATCGTCGGTGACGACGTGCAGGGCGACGCCGTCGGCCCGGCGGATCAGGGCGCTGGAGAGAGACAGGCCGAGCGCCTCGCGCAGCCGGCCGCCGCGCGGCTTGCCGATGACGATCTGGGTCATGTGATTGCGCTGGGCGTAACCGAGGACCGTGCGAACCAAGTCGTCGCCGGTGAGCGAGACGGTCGAGCCGCCGAGGTGCTCGGCAAGCTTCAGGGCCTCCGAGAGCCGCGCCGCCGCCGCCGCCGTTGGTGGCGGCCGGTTGGGCCTTTCGACGTGGGCCACGGTCCACGAAGCGTCCATGATGTCGGCCAGACGCCGGCCGGCGCGCGCCAGACCGGCGGCCATGCCGTCCGGACCGATGAGCACCAGGATCCGCTCGCCGGCCGCCCAGGGTCCCTCGACGCCGGCCCGCCGCATGGCCCCCTGGAGCTGCTGATCGACAGTCTGGGCGGCGCGGCGCAGGGCCAGTTCGCGCAGGGCGGTGAGGTTCTCGGTCTTGAAATACCGGTCGGTGGCCAGCCGGGCGGTCTCGGGCAGATAGACCTTGCCCTCGGCCAGGCGCTGGCGAAGCTCGGCCGGGGTGATATCGACGACCTCGATGTCGTCTGCCCGGGTCAGAGCGAGGTCGGGCACCGTCTCGCGTTGCCTGACGCCGGTGATCTTCCACACCACATCGACCAGGCTTTCCAGATGCTGGACGTTCAGCGTCGTCCACACATCGATCCCGGCGACCAGGATCTCCTCCACGTCCTGCCATCGTTTGGGATGCCGCGACCCGGGGGCGTTGGAGTGGGCGTACTCATCGACCAGCAGCAGGGCCGGCCGGCGGGCGATAGCGGCGTCTATGTCGAATTCCAGAAGGGTGCGGTCGCGATAGTCCATCGGCTTGCGGGGGAGGATCTCGAGCCCGGCGAGAAGGGCCTCGGTCTCCACGCGTCCGTGGGTCTCGACGAGGCCGACGGCGACATCCAGCCCCTCGGCCTGGCGCCGCCGCGCCGCCTGCAGCATTTCATAAGTCTTGCCGACCCCGGGCGCCATGCCCAGAAAGAACTTGAGCCGGCCCCGTCCCGCCCTCGTCTCTTCCGCCAGCAGGGCGTCGGGGTCGGGACGTCTCGGCTCGTCGGGATTCATGAGCCGGGAGGGTGAGCCTTCGCGAAGGCGGCGTCGAGAGCCAGATTTGTCACCAGCACATTGACGCGTGGCTGGCCGATGAAGCCAAGCCAGGGCGACTGCACGCGGTTGGCGATGAACGCTCGCACCTTCACCGGATCGGCGCCCCTGGCGGCGGCGATCCGAGGGGCCTGAAGCAGGGCGTAGGCCGGCGAGATGTCCGGATCGAGGCCGGAGGCCGAGGTGGTCACCGCGTCGGCGGGGACGATGGCGCTCCCGGTCGATGCCCTCAGCGCGTCGGCGTCGCCCTTGACGCGCTTGGCGAGGTCGGCGTTCAGAGGGCCGTAGTTGGAGCCTCCCGAGTTGTCGGCTTCGTAGCCCTTGCCGGCCGCCGATGGCCTGGGGTGCAGATATTCCGGCTTGGCAAACCCTTGCGCGATCAGCGAGGAGCCGATCACCTGGCCGCCGCCGTTCCTGATCAGACTGCCGTCCGCGTTGGTGGGCATGGTGAGGTGGGCGATCCCGGTCACCAGAAGCGGATAGCCGACGCCGAGCAGCAGGGTGAAGAAGACTGTCGAGACGATCGCGGGTCGAAGCTGAGCGAGCATTGAAGAGCCTTTCACGTCGTTTTCGTAGCGCGGGCTTCCAGCCCGCTTCTTCGTTTGTCATCACCGAACCGAGGCAAGAGCGGGCTGGAAGCCCGCGCTACGAATTGAGGCTCATCACGCCAGGCCGAGGCCGGAGATGATGAGGTCGATGAGCTTGATGCCGACGAACGGCGCGACGATGCCGCCGACGCCGTAGATCATCAGGTTTCGGGACAACAGCTTGCCCGCGCCTATCGGCCGGTAGCGGACGCCGCGCAGGGCCAGCGGGATCAGGGCGACGATGATCAGGGCGTTGAAGATCACCGCCGAGAGGATGGCGCTGTGGGGGCTGGCCAGGCGCATGACGTTGATCGCCCCCAGGGCCGGCAGGGAAATAACGAAGATCGCCGGGATGATGGCGAAGTACTTGGCGACATCGTTGGCGATGGAAAACGTCGTCAGGGCCCCGCGGGTGATCAGCATCTGCTTGCCGACCTCGATGATCTCGATGATCTTGGTCGGATCGCTGTCGAGATCGACCATGTTGCCGGCCTCGCGGGCCGCCTGGGTGCCGGTCTGCATGGCCACGCCGACGTCGGCTTGGGCGAGCGCCGGGGCGTCGTTGGAGCCGTCGCCGCACATGGCGATCAGCCGGCCCTTGGCCTGCTCGGAACGGATCAGGGTGAGCTTGTCTTCCGGCGTCGCCTCGGCGAGGAAATCATCGACCCCGGCCTCGGAGGCGATGGCTGCGGCGGTGACCGGGTTGTCGCCGGTGATCATCACCGTGCGCACGCCCATCCGCCGAAGGTCGCCGAAGCGGTCCTTGACCCCCGGCTTGACGATGTCCTTGAGGTGGATGACGCCCACCAGGGCGCCGTCCTGGGCCACCGCCAGCGGCGTGCCGCCGGCTCGCGCGATACGATCGACGGCGGCGGCGACCTCGGCCGGGACCTGGCCTGGGGCCAGGCCGAGGGACTTGAAGATCGCATCGACCGCGCCCTTGCGCCAGGCGCTGGTCCCGGCGTCGAGGCCGGAGATCCGGGTGGTGGCGCTGAAGGCGATGGGCGTCGAGCCGGCCGGCGCCTCGACCGAGACATGCTGGGCGGCCCCCAGATCGACGATCGAGCGGCCCTCCGGCGTCTCGTCGGCGAGCGAGGCCATCACCGCGGCGCGCAGCGCCGCCTCGGGGCGGACGCCGGGAGCCGGGATAACCTCGGTGGCCATGCGGGCGCCGAAGGTGATGGTGCCGGTCTTGTCGAGGAGCAGGGTATCGACGTCCCCCGACGCCTCCACCGCCCGGCCGGAGGTCGCCAGGACGTTGAACTTCAGAAGGCGGTCCATCCCGGCGATGCCGATGGCCGAAAGCAGGCCGCCGATGGTGGTCGGGATCAAGCAGACGAAGAGGGCCCCCAGGACGATCGGATCGAGGTTGACCCCGGAATATCTGCCCAGCCCGACCAGGGTCGCCACGGCGATCAGGAAGATCAGGGTGAGGCCGGCCAGCAGCACGGCCAGGGCGATCTCGTTAGGCGTCCTGCGGCGGTCGGCGCCTTCGACCATGGCGATCATCCGGTCGAGGAAGGTCTCCCCGGCCGCCGCCGTCACGCGGACCTTGATCCAGTCGGAGACCACGGTGGTGCCGCCGGTCACCGCCGAGCGGTCACCGCCGGCCTCGCGGATCACCGGCGCCGACTCGCCGGTGATCGCCGCCTCGTTGACCGAAGCGACGCCCTCGACGATGTCGCCGTCCGAAGGGACGATGTCCCCCGCCTCGACCAGGACGATGTTCCCCACCGCCAGCTGATAGGCCGGCGTCGGCACGGTGGTTCCGGTGGCCGGATCAACAATAAGATTGGCCTTGGTCTCCACGCGGGTGGCGCGCAGGGCGTCGGCGGCGGCCTTGCCGCGGCCCTCGGCGATGCTCTCGGCGAAGTTGGCGAAGAGGACGGTGACCCACAGCCAGGCGGCGATCTGGACCGCGAACCATGGGCTGGCGTGGCTGCCGAAAGCCGCGACCGCCGAGACCGTGGCCAGGACCGCGACCACCTCGGTGGTCAGGATCACCGGGTTGCCGGTCAGCTTGCGCGGATTGAGCTTGCCGAAGGCGCTGGCGATCGCCCGGGCGACGACCCGCGAAGACAGCGCCGTCCCCGAGACCGCGGAGCGGCGGGTCTCGCCCAGATGGCCGACGTCGATGGTCATGGTGCGGGGACCTTGTTGACGATCAATGGCCGCCGGTCGCGGCGAGGACCTGGAAGTGTTCGACGATCGGACCCAGGGCGAGAGCGGGGAAGAACTGCAGGCCGCCCATGATCAGGACGACGCCGAGCACCAAGCCGATGAACAGGGGTCCATGGGTGGGCATGGCGCCGGCGCTGGCCTCCAACCTCGGCTTGGCGACCAGGGATCCCGCGATGGCCATCACCGGAATGGCGTAGCCGAAGCGGCCGAGCAGCATGGCGACGCCGAGCGTGGCGTTCCAGTAGGGGGTGTTGGCCGACAGGCCCGCGAAGGCCGAACCGTTGTTGCCGGTCGCCGAGGTGTAGGCGTAGAGCAACTCCGAAAGCCCGTGCGGGCCGTTGTTGGCCAGGCCCTTAAGCGCTTCGGGCAGCACCGCGGCCACCGAGGTGAAGCCGAGGATCGAGAGCGGCAGGATGAGCACCGAGAGCATGGCGAACTTGATCTCCCGCGCCTCGATCTTCTTGCCGAGGAACTCCGGCGTGCGCCCGACCATCAGGCCGGCGACGAAGACCGCGATCAGGGCCATCACGGCCATGCCGTAGAGCCCCGAACCGACGCCGCCGGGGGTGATCTCGCCGAGCTGGATCATGAACATCGCCATGCCACCACTGAGCGGCATCAGGCTGTCGTGCATGGCGTTGACGCCGCCGTCCGAAGCTCCCGTGGTGAAGGCCGTCCAAACGGCCGTGGAAGCAGCGCCGAAGCGCACCTCCTTGCCCTCCATGTTGACGCCGGATTGGGCATGGGCGGCGACCAGGGACGGCGGCGCTTGCGTCTCGGAGACGTAGATCACCGCCGACGCCGCGGCGATCATGATCACCATCACCGCGCCCAGGGCGCGTGCCTCCTTGCGCGCCAGGGTGACCACGCCGAACGCCACGACGCAGGCGTAGCCCACGACATTCATGATCACGATCTCGATCAGATTGGTGATCGCGCTGGGGTTTTCGAACGGGTGGGCGGAGTTGGCGTTGAACAATCCCCCGCCGTTGGTGCCGAGCTGCTTGATCGCCTCCTGGCTGGCGACGGGAAAGAGGGAGATGGTCTGGCTGGCGCCTTCGACCGTGCCGGCGATGGCGCCCGCCGCCAGACTCTGCGGCTCTCCCAGGGCGACGAAGACCAGCGCGATGACGATTGAGAGCGGCAAGAGGACGTAGAGGCTGATCCGGGTCACATCGACCCAGAAGTTGCCGATCCCCTCGCCTCGGTTGGCGGCGAAGGCCCGGGCGACGGCGGCGGCGAGCGCGATGGCGGCGGCGGCGGAGAGGAAGTTGTGCGATGTGAGCCCCGCCATCTGCGAGAAGGTCGAGATCGCCGTCTCCGGGGTATAGGACTGCCAGTTGGTGTTGGTGATGAAGCTGATCGCGGTGTTGAAGGCGAGATCGGGCGAATAGCCGGCGAAGTGCTGCGGATTGAGCGGCAGGAGGTTCTGGAACCTCAGGATCAGGTAGAGGACCACGAAGCCGGCGATCGAGAAGGCCAGGAAGCTCATGGTGTAGGCGAGCCAGCCCTGGCTATTCTCGGGCTTCACCCCGAAGGCGCGATAGGAAATCGCCTCGACTGGCCGCAGGACCGGATCCAGCCAAGTGGGTCCGCCCCGCCACACCCGCGCCAGGTAAGTCCCCAGTGGCCACGCGAGGACCACGGTGAGGGCGATGGTGAAGGCGATCTCGGCCCAGCCCGCGAGATTCATGAGGTCCGGTCTTCGATCAGAATTTTTCGGGGCGCAGCAGGGCGGCGACCATGTAGATCGCCAGACCCAGGGCGGCGGCGGCGTAGATCAGCTCGACAGCCATCACAGCCGCCCGAGGGCGCGGGTATAGAGCGCGAAGAGGCCGAAGATCGCCACGCCCGCCACGAGATAGACCACATCGACCATGTGCCGCGCCTCCTTCATTTCCATGGCGGCGGAGTAGCCCGCCCGCGCGTCAGGCTTCCATTGCGAAGGGGGAGTTGGGGCATAAGGATCGCGTAAGGCTTGCGGGCCGGCCGGGCTTTTCCACGCGACATCCACAACCGTGGCGCGGGCTTCCGGCCCGACCTTTCCTAAGCGAGGCTCGAGGGGCGGCGAAATGTCTGAAGTACGCTCGGAAAACGCCAAGACGCCAGATGCGCCAAGTCTGAAAAACGGAACGGCGCCGCGAGAGGGGAACCGACGCCTTGGCGTGTCGGGGTCTCGCGCCTGATAGCGAGCCGGCCTGACGGCGAAAAGAGCGGGCTGGAAGACCGCGCTACGGATATGTTATAACTTCGTGACAACCTTGGAGAAAGACTTCACATGCGCGGCGCGGTTCGCAAGATGGGTAATTCGTCCGGCGTGATCATTCCCAGGCCGCTGCTCATCGAGGTTGGCGCCAAGGCCGGCGACGATGTCGAACTGCGGGTCGAATCCGGGCGGATCGTGATCACGCCTCTGCGGGGGGGGGTCCGCGCGGGCTGGGCCGAGGACGCCCGGCGTCTGGCCGAAACCGGCAACGACGCGCTCGTCTGGCCGGAATTCGGCAACGCCGATGACGGCGATCTGACGTGGTGAAGCGCGGCGAGGTCTGGCTGGCGGCCCTCGATCCCACGATCGGCGGGGAGATCCGCAAGACGAGGCCATGCCTCGTCGTCTCGCCGCCAGAAATGCACGATCACCTGCGAACCGTGCTGGCGGCGCCGATGACGACAGGCAGCCGGCCCGCGGGCTTTCGCGTAACCGTCAGATTTCAGGGCAAGGACGGATTGATCCTGCTGGACCAGGTTCGCGCCCTCGACAAACAGCGCCTCGTCCGACGGCTCGGCGCGCTGCCGCCGGCGACCCTGCGGGCGTCACTCGGCGTGCTGCGCGAGACCTTCGCGGAATAGCCGGGCGCCCGACAGCCCGAGCGCGCGCACTACCCCACCTTGAGCGCGAGGACATCTTTCAGGTCGGGGCGAGACAGGGACTCGACGAGGGCTGAGTTATCCAGATTCCGACGGGTCGGGCGCCAACCTATCGAGGGTTCGCTGGCAGGCCTCGCGGAGGGTCGCCAGGCGATTGTCGATGACATCGACGAGGATAGCAGTGTCGAGATCATCGTATCTGTGTCGGATAAAGTTGCCGATACCGCGGATTCCCGGCCAATCCAGGTCCGGCGCCAATTGTTCGCCCACGGTCGGGTCGTGCTTGTGCAGGCGTGTCGCCGCCTCGCTGATGACCAGGAACTGGCGTTCGATAGCGCTGCGCGCCTTGACGTCCTCAAGAATGGCCTTTTGGGCGCTTCCCGCCTCCTTCACCCATGCGGCGATGAGATTCGAGGCTTGAAGGATGTCTCGAAAACAGCTTGCGATCAGCTCAGAAGACATCGACGCGATCCTTCTCAATCGCGTCTTTGAGAGCCGCCTCGCCGACGGGAGCGACCGCGATGTCCACGGAAAGGCCGCCGTAGCCCTCTTCGAGAAGGGTCTGCACGCCGCCGAAATCAATCAGATCGAGGCGCCGATGCCGGACCGGAGTGACGAGAATGTCGATGTCGCTCCCCTTGCCCGCCGATCCGCGGCTCACCGAGCCAAAGATGGCGGCGTGGCGAATCCCGCGCGCCACCAGGCGGGGACGCAGAGATCGCAGGACGTCGATGGCGCGCTTGAGGTTCATCGGTTCTCCATAGCATATTGGAGATGTATCGGGCGCCCCCGGCGACACCCGTGGAAATGCCAAGACGCCAGATGCCAGGTTTGCCCAGTCTGCCGTCTGCGGCGGCGATGCGCCGTGGCTTGCGCCTTACCGCCAGTCGCTCGCCGTCGCCGCGAAGAGCTTGACGATGTCGATCAGCCGCTGGCCGGCGGCCTGGACGCGGGCGAGGCGAGCGCGGTTCGCCTGGCGCTGGGCGATGATTACGGCCAGGCGGGCGCCGCCGCCGAGATTGTAGGCGGCGCGGGAGTCGTCGAGGGTGGATCTGGCGGCGGCCTCGGCGCGGGTCAGGGCGGCGAGGTCGTCGTCGTCGTGGGCCAGGGCGGCGAGAACGTCGGCGACCTGGCCGAAGGCGGCGAGCACGGTCTGGCGGTAGAGGGCCAGCGAAGCGTTGGCGTCGGCGACGGCGGCGGCCTTGGCGGCGCGCAGGGCGCCGCCGTGGAAGATCGGCGCGGTGAGGCCCGCGCCCAGGGTCCAGGCGGTGCTGGAGTAGTCGAAGAGGGCGCCAGGAGTGATCGCCGCCTGGGTGAGGCCGGCCGAAAGCCGGACGTCGGGATAGAGGTTGGCGGCGGCGACCCCGATACTGGCGGTGGCGGCGTGGAAATCCGCCTCGGCAGCGAGGATGTCGGGGCGATTCCTCACCAGGGAGGACGGCAGGCTGACCGGAACCTGCGCCGGCGGCGAGAATCCGGCGAAGTTGAAGTCCGGCGCGGACCACTGCGCCGGCGATTTGCCGACCAGCACCGCCAGGGCGTGGCGCGCCTCGGAGAGCTGCTGGGCGAGCGGCGGCGCCAGAGCCTGATCCTGGGCGAGCTGGGCCTGGCCACCGGAGGAGGCCGAATTGGCCTCGCCTCCGGCCGCCTCGGCGCGGCGGACGATGTCGATGTTCTCCTGATCGTCGGCGGCGACGGCGCGGACGGCGTCCAGTTCGGCGCGCAGGCCGGCGATCCGCACCGCCTCCAGCGCGACCTCGCCGGTCAGGGTCAGGTAAGCGGCGTCGGCGCGCCTCGCCTGGGCTTGCGCCATGGCCCGCGCCGCCTCGAGATGGCGACGGTTTGCCCCGAAGATGTCGAGGTCGTAGGAGACCGTACCGCCCACGCTGTAGAGATTGAAGGTATTGCCGGGGAAACCCGGAAAGCCGAAGGCGGCCGGATTGACCCGTTCCCGCTCGACGCCGGCGTTGGCGTCGACCTGGGGTTTCAGGGCGGCCCTGGCGATGTCGGCCTGGCGGCGGGCCTTGTCGAGGGCGGCGTCGGCCTGGGCGACGGTCTGATTGCCGGCCAGGGCCTGGTTCATCACCGCGTCGAGCTGGGCCGAACCCAGCGCCTTCCACCACGGCCCGGCCGTTCGCGCATCGGCGGTGAGCGACACGCCCCTCGGCGCCGGGTCGCCGGCCATGGCGTAGCCGGCGTCGGTGGTGGCGGCAGGGCGCTGGAAGTTCGGCCCCACCGCCGCGCAGCCGACGAGGCAGAGGGCGGCGAGAATTGGCGTCACGATGCATCGCGTCGCTCGCCTTGCGCCCCCTCCACCACCCCGTCCTTCGGCGGGCCGGTCCCCCTCCCCCGCGAAGAGGCGCGAGGGAGGATTTCTATTCTTCAATCCTCCCCCGCCTCTATGCGGGGGAGGTGGCGCGGCGCTCTTGCTTGCGCCGTGACGGAAGGGGCGCAAAGCGGCGACAACGGGGCGCCCGCCCTCAGTCGACCAGGGCATGGGGCATGTCCGGCTTGAGGGCGGGGGTGCGCATGAAGAGGAGCAGGGGCATGACCGCCAGGGTGAGGATCAGCATCACCTTGAAGTCGTCGATATAGGCGACCATCGCCGACTGGCGGGTGATTTCCCCGTTGAGAGCGGCCAGACCGGCGGGGTTGGCCGGATTCATCATCGCCGGCAGCGAGGCGGCGACGGTCGGATCACCCGGCACGATGCGCCCGGCGAGGGTCGAGTGGACGACCTGGGTGTTCTGGGTCCACAGCGCTTCCATGATCGAGATGCCGACGCTGGCCCCGAGGCTGCGGACCAGGGTGTAGACGCTGGTCGCCTCGGGCCGGTGGTGCGGCGCCAGGGTGGCGAAGGCCAGCGTGCTCAGGGGCACGAAGATCAGGCCGATGCCGACTCCCTGGATGACCCCGGAGATGATCATCGGCCGGGAGTCCATCGAAAGATCGAACCGGGTCATCTGCCACAGGGCGAAGGCGCTCAGCGACAGGCCGGTCATCAGGATCAGGCGGGTATCGACCCGGCCGATCAGCCGGCCGACGATGAACATGGCCGCGAAGGAGCCCAGGCCCCTGGGCATGCTGACCAGACCGCTCTGCAGGGCCGAATAGCCCATCAGCTGCTGCATCATCGGCGGCAGCAGGGCCATGCTGGAAAACAACAGGATGCCGATGAAGAAGCCGAACACCGTGCAGCTGACGAAATTGCGGTCGAGGGCCAGGGCCGGGTGGAAGAACGGTTGGGCGGCGGTGATGGTCTGGGTGACGAAGGTGTAGAATCCGATCAGGCCGATCACCGTCTCGGTCCAGATCTCCCGCGAGGAGAACCAGTCCTGGCTGGGTCCCCGGTCGAGGACCAACTGGAAGGCCCCAACCATCACCGTCAGGGCCGCGAAACCGATGAAATCGAAGGGACGCGACTTGCCCTGCCTTTCGCCGGACATGAACAGGGTGACGCCCGTCAGGGCGAGGATGCCGATCGGCAGGTTGATGTAGAACACCCATCGCCAGGAGAGATTGTCGGTCAGCCAGCCGCCGAGGCCGGGACCCAGGATGGGTCCGAGGATCGCCGCCGCGCCCCACAGGGCCATCACCTGACCGACCTGGCGCGGCGGATAGAGGTCGAGCACCACCGCCTGGGAAAGCGGGATCAGCGAGGCGCCGAACAGGCCCTGCAGCAGCCGGAAGGCGACGATCTCGGGAAGGCTGGTGGCGATGCCGCACAACATCGAGGCGGCGGTGAAGCCGGCGATGGAGATCATGAACATCAGTTTGCGGCCGATGCGCACCGACAGCCAGCCGGAGAGCGGGGTCATGATCGCCGTGGCGATGAGGTAGGAAGTCAGCACCCAGCTGATCTGGTCCGGGGCGGCCGAGACGGCGCCCTGCATATGGGGCAGGGCGACATTGGCGATGGTGGTGTCGAGGGAATTCATCACCGTCGCCAGCATCAGGGCGACGGTGATCGGGACACGGTTGCGGATGTCGGCGGCGGCGGCCATCGGTCGATCAGCGCGGGCTCGCGCGGCGGGTGGCGCCGGGTCGGATATCGACGGTGACCTTGGCCGAGAGGCCGGCCCGGGCGGCGATCTCCGGCGGCGCGCGGTCGAAGGTGATCCTCACCGGCAGGCGCTGGACGACCTTGACCCAGTTGCCGGTGGCGTTCTGGGCCGGCAGGGCGGAGAAGCTGTCGCCCGCCCCGGGACTGAAACTGTCCACGCGGCCGGCGAAGCGCCGGCCGCCCAGGGCGTCGATCTGGATTTCCGCCGGCTGACCGATGCGCATCCTGCCGAGCTGATCTTCCTTGAAGTTGGCCGACACCCACGGCTCGCCCGAGATCAGCCAGAACAGGGTCTGGGCGGTGTTCACATAGGCCCCGACCTGGAGCTGATCGACCCGGGTGACGATGCCGTCCGCCGGCGCCCTGACCACGGTGTAGCCGATGTTCAGCCGCGCCGCGGCCAACGCCGCCCGGGCCTGCAACACCCCGGGATAGGCGTCGGGCGACTTGGCCGCCGGGCCGAGGTCGGCGAGCGCCGCCGAACTCTGCTGCGCCGCCACCGCCGCCTGATCGCGGGCGAGATCCGCCGCGTGCTGGGCTTCGGCCGCCTGCTGGCGCGAGGCGACCCCGGCGGCGACCAGGGCCGCCTGCCGGGCCGCTTCCCGGGCGGCGTAGGCCCGGGTCTGGTCGGCGCTGGACTGGACCAGCCGCTGCTGGTCGTAGGCCGCGCGCAGGGCGACGACCTGGAGCCTGGCCGCCTCGAAAGCGGCCTGGGCGCGATCCACCTGGGCCTGGAAATCCGCCGCGTCCAGCTTGAAGAGAATCTGGCCGGCCTTGACCGTCTGGTTCTCGGCCACGTCGATCTCGATCACCCGCCCGGGGATGCTGGTGCTGATCGGCGCCTTGCCGGCCTGGATGTAGGCGTCGTCGGTGGCTTCCGACTTGCCGCCGGTGAGGAGGAAGAAGGCGACGATGGCCAGAATGATCACCGGACCGCCGATCATCAGCGGCCAGCGCCAGCGTCTCAGGCCCGTGGGCCGGCGATCGGCGGCGATCTCTTCCTCGATACGGGACACTGCGGCGGCGCGACTTGGCTTCAGACCACGCCGCCGCCGGTCTCGGCGAGCGCCACGCCGCCGTCCACCGGGATGGTCGCGCCGACCACATAGTCGCCGGCTCGCGAGGCGAGGTAGATCGCCGCCGCCGCCATGTCCTCGTCGGCGCCGATGCGCCGCGAAGGGATCCGCCTGGCGACGGCCTCGCCGTGATCGCGGGCGTCGCGGTTCATTTCCGAGGCGAAGGCGCCGGGCGCGATGCAGCTGACCACGATGCGGTCGGCGATCAGGCGCGCGGCCATCCGCCGGGTCAGGTAGATCAGGCCCGACTTGGACGCATGGTAGGAATAGGTATCCTGCGGATTGAGCCGGATGCCGTCGATCGAGGCGATGTTGATCACCTTGGCCGGCTTGTCTTCGCTGGCCGCGGCCTTCAGGGCGCCGTGCAGAGCCTGGGTGAGGAAGAACGGCGACTTCAGGTTGAGGTCCAGCACCTTGTCCCAGCCGCTTTCAGGGAAATCCTCGAAGCTCGCCCCCCACGCCGCGCCGGCGTTGTTGACCAGGATGTCGAGCCTGGGTTCGAGCGCGGCGAGGCGCTCGGCGAGCGCCTTGCAGCCGGCGACGGTGGAGAGATCCTGGGGCAGGGAGACGCAGCTTCCGCCATCCTTGGCCAGTTCGGCGGCGGCGGCGTCGCACTGGGCGGCCTTGCGCGCGGAGATATAGACCTTGGCTCCCTGCATGATGAAGCCTTCGGCGATCATCCTGCCGATGCCCCGCGACCCGCCGGTGACCAGGGCGACGCGGCCGTCCAGTGAAAACAGGTCCTTGCGCATTTCCTGGGATCTTTCCTGGCTACGGGCTGAATCGGGGGAAGCTGGAGAGTTCAGGCCGTATCGCCCGTCGCCGCGTCGATGAGCAGATAGGCTCGCCCGGCGTCCCGCGCCAGAAGGGCGGCGATTTCGAACCCTCGCGGATCGCGGCCGGCCGCCTGGTTCAAGAGCCCGGCGTAGCGGCCCTGGAAGGTTCTGACCGCGGCGCGGAATTCGCCGTCGGCGATCATCCGCCTGGACAAACGTCGCGCCGCCGCCGGGGCCAGGCCGCGCACGACCTCGCGGGCGCCGGCGGCGTCCCCGGTCTGGAGGGCGGCGGCGATTTCCTCGATCCGGCTCTTCGACAGCAGGGCGGCCGGATCGATGCCCATGCCGGCGATATCCGCGATGATCTCTCCCCCGAACGCCGCCGCGTCTCCGTCCCCGCCGCCATCGACGGCGGTGAGCAGGCCCTTCCAGCTCCACGGCGCGTCGGCCTCGCCAGGGGACGCGGGGACGGACGGCGTGGTGGTCGGGACCCTCTCGCCGGCGGCCGGCTCGGCTGGCGCCGGGGTGAGTTTCAGACGCGGACGCAATGGCGGCGCGGCGGTTTCGACCCGAGCCGGCGGGACCGGCGGCGTCGGAGTCGCTTCGGATGGCGTCCTGGCCGTGCGGACGGCGGCGGTTTCCTGACCACCCCGGGCGACCACGCCCATCAGCTGGACCGCCTCGCTGAGCATCTCGTAGTTGCGCTTGACCCGCTCCTGGAAGGCGGTGTCGATGGCCTGAGTCTCTTCCGCCGTGCGCCGCGCCGTGGCCAGCAGCCGATCGACGCCCTTGGCGACGGCGGCGTGGATTTCCGCCGCCCGGGCCTCGGTCTCGGCCGGCAGCCTCGCGGCGTCGGCCCCGACGTCATCGACCATCCGCTTCAGTTCCGCCAGCGCCGAACGGGCCTGGGCGACCCCTTGGCCGAGCTTGTCGGCGGTCGAAGCGCCGGCCTCCTCCACCAGCCTGGCCGATTGGGCGATCAGGCCGCGCGCCTCGCCGAGCCGCGCCTCGAATACCTGGTCGGCCCGTTGACCGGCGGCGAAGGCCGCCTCGTTGAGCTGCTCGACCCGGGACCTGGCCGCTTCGGCGTGGGCGTCGGCGGCCTCCCGCGCTTCGACGGCGGCGCCGGACAGGGCCTGGATGGTGTGGCGGGTCTGTTCCTCCAGCGCCCGGCGCTCATTGGCCCCGATCTCCGACAGGGTGTTGAGCGACGACGCGGCCGAGGCGCCGAACAGCTCCCTCTCGGTGCGCGCGGCGTCAGCCAGTTCGCGGAACTTGCCGGCGGCGGATTCGACCAGTTCGCTCATCGACCGCGCGCCCAGGCTGGTGACTTCGTTCAGGGCCACCACGTCGCGATTGGCCCCGGTGAGAAATCCGGAAAGCTGGGAGGTGCGGGTTTCGGCCAGGGAGGCGAAGTCCTCCTGCTCGGCGCGCAGGGTGTGGGCGACGGTGACCAGGGCCGCGCGCTGCTGGGTGAGGCCATCCTCCAGCGAACGCAGCTGATCGCCGACGCCGAGACCGGCGGTCTCCAGCCGGCCGATCTGCCGGGCGAGATCCTCGCTGGCGGTTCGCGAGGCGTCGGTCGCCTCGGCGGCGGCGGCGCCCAGGTCGGCGGCGCGCGCGGCGAGGCAGGCTTCGGCTTCGCGAAGTTGGGTTTCGGCGAGATCGGAGGCGTCGGCGACCATGCGCGCCTGACGGTTGATGGCGTCGGTGACGGCGGCCGCCCTGGCGTCGAGAGTCACCGCCAGGGTGTTCAGCTCCCCGCGCTGGCTGGACAGGCGCTCGACCAGCCGGGTGGCGGTGCGGTCGGCGTGGGAGGCGGCTTCGGTGAGCTGGCCGGTCTGGTCGGCGAGCGCCTGGTGGAGCAGCGCCAGCCGGTCGCTGGCGGCGGCGGCGGCCTCGGAGGCTTCATGGATCTGGGCGCGCATGGCGAGCAGCATGGTCCCGGTCTCCGCCGCCGCCACCGCGACCGGCCCGGTCATGCCGTCGGTGACGCGCCGCGCCCGGCGGGCTTCGGCCAACAGACCCCTGGCCTGGGCGACGGCGAAGGCGGCGGCCCAGACGAATCCCAGCGGCGCGGCGGCGAGCAGCAGCGAAACGACCATGCCCACGGGGCCGCGGCCCCGAGCGCCGAATTCGGTGGGTGAGACGGCGGCGAGGGCGAGGACGCCGACGATCCAGGCCACGCTGGCGGCGAGCGCGACCCAGTAGGGCGCGTTGTCGGGCGGTTCGGGCCCCCGATCGGCCGTTGAGAAGGCGGTGGACGCCAGGGTCGGCGGTCGCGGTTCGGAAACCTGGGAAACCGCCCGGCCGGCGCCCTCGGCCGCCGCGGCCGGCGCCTCGGGGGGCGGCGGGGCCTCCGCGGACGAGGCGGCGCTCTCCTCGCCGACCGGAAAGGTGAGCGGCTGTCTGCGGCTGAAAGGCATGCCCGTCCTCTGGCGACTGGAAGGAGGACCCCTGCCCTCCGCCACTTGGGGCCGTCGCCGACCCTTGAACCGAACCTAGCGGCGAACGCCCCCGACCGCAAAGCGTGGAGGTGTCACGCCGGTGAAGCGTGGGCGGGATCTATTCTTCCAACGCCGTGGCGAGGTCGAGGCGGCGGAGGCGGGCCATCTCGACATAGAGGGCGAGGATGGCGTCGTCGAGGGCCGCGTCGCCCCGCGCTTCGACGGCCTCGTGAAGGCCGATGAGCTGGCGGCGGAGATTGGCGTTGGCGAGGTCGAGGGCGGTCCAGGAAAGGTCGTCATCGACGCCGGCGGCGGCGCGCGCCAGCCGGCCGTCCAGCGCGTCGTCGAACCGTGCCGCCCTGGCCAACAGCGCCCGGATGGCGGCGTTCTCGGCCACGCGCGCGGCGCACCCCCGCTCGGCTTCCTGGGCCGCCAGGACGCTCAGCAGGCCGAGGAGCCCGAGGCGCCCGGCCATGAACTCGCCCGACGCCTCGGGCGGCGGCGGCGTGCTGAGAACCACCAGATGGCCCCGCAGGATGTCGGGCAGCGAGGGCGTCATGCCGCCCGGGCCAGGTAGTCGGCGAGGATCTCGTCGTGGCGGCGGGCGGTGTACCAGCCGGAAAAGGCGAGGATCGGTTCGGCGAAGCCGCCATCCCGCCATTCCCGCGCCGCCGAGGTCCAGATCGCCTGGCCCTTGACCGCGGCGAACAGCCTCCACCAAGCCAGGGCCGCGCGGTCGAGGTCGACGCCGCTGGCCGCGCGCCACAGGGCGAGGCCGTCCTCCAGCGGGATCATCCCGGAGACGCGATCGTCGCCGGGCCGGGTCCACAACGGATCGATCGCCCAGGCCAGATCCTCCAGCGGATCGCCGAGGTGGGCCATCTCCCAGTCCAGCACCGCGACGATGGTCCCGGCCCCGTCGTGCAGGAAGTTGCCGGATCGGTAGTCGCCGTGGACCACCACGATCCGGGCCGGCGGCGGCGGCGCGGCGCGGCGCAGGCGGCGGATGGCGGCGCGGACGATCGGCTGGGGGTGCTGCTCGTCGGCCTCGATCACGCCGGCCCAGTAGTCGAGTTCCCGCCGCCAGCAATCCGCGGGCGCCGGCGCCTCGGCGACCTCGGCGATCGGCAGGCCGGCGACCGGGGTCGCGGCGATCCGGCCAAGACAGGTGAAGAACGCCTCGCCGACCGCGCCGGCGTGGTCGCCATAGGGATCGGGGCCGAAGACATTGCCGGTAATTCCGCCCTCGGCGCGCTCCATGATGAAGAACGGCCGTTCGAGCTCGGCGCCCTCTTCCTCCAGGATCAGGACCCGCGGCGCGGCGACGCCGCGGCCTTCGAACGAGCGGATGGCCAGGAACTCCAGGCGCCGGTCGGTCTCGATCAGGCTACCGGGAGGGTCGCGCCGCAGGATCAGGCCCCGCCTCTCGCCGCCGGCGAGAGCGTCGAAACGATAGGTTTCCCGGCTCGCGCCGCCGGGAATCCGGCTCAACCCCTCGACCGCCGTCGGCCTGCCCTCGACGCGGGTGAGATAAGCGGCGAGCCGGTCGGCGAGGTTCACGGCGCGACGTCCAGCAGTCCGGTGAAGCCCGACGGCGCGTGCGGCCCGATGACCAGCTGTTCGAGGATTCCCCGGCCGACCTCCTCCCGGCCCGAGCCATCGCGGCTGACCACCCGGCAGAGCGCCTGGACGTGCAGGTGATGGGGCTGGCGCACATCGACGTCGGCGAGCCGGACGTCCTCGCGCGCCACGGTCAGTTCGCCGTGAGCCAGGCCATGGCTCCATTCCGGGTGGCCGTAGCCGAGCCCCAGCATGAAGAACTCATAGAGCGGTTCGTAGATCACCTCGCGGGCGCCGTGGATGTCTTCCAGGCGGACCACGGCCCGACGCGCGTGGCGCGTGGCGCTCTTGAAGTCGATGTCCAGCGCGCAATCGGTGAACTCCAGCAGCCGGTCGCTCCCCGCACCGTCCGGCGCCCAGACCGCGCGGCGGTTCCACGCTTCTCCCGCCGCATCGTCGCTGGTGTGGAAGAAAAAGCTTCCCGAGGCGAAATTGGCCGGCGCCCAGATCCAGTAGAACTGCGGCGGGGCGGGCGGGACCATCTCCTGCGCGTCGCGCGCGCCCACCGGCCGGATGCCCCACGAACGGTCGCGGGTGCCGGTGAAACCCTCGACGCTTTCGCGCCGGCCGTCCAGCTCGATCCACCCCGTGTAGCGGCCGTTCTGGGTCAGGCGGGTGTAGTCCATGAACGCCCGGGGGCCGTGCCGGCGGGTGAAGCGCGGCTCCTCGACCGGAAAGGCGCGGCCGGTGAAGACGATCTCGGCGGTCAGGCCCTGGTCGGGCGCGTTCACGGCGAGTTTCAGGCGCTTCAGGGGTTCGAGGACCTCGATGGCGATCGGACCGACGGCCAGGTCCATCCGCTCCATGCCCAGCCATTTGCTGGCGTGCAGCGCGGTCTGCACGCCATCGCGCACCACGCAGAAGCTGGCGTCGGCGATATTGAGCTGGGGATAGACCCCGAAGGCCAGGGCGAAGAACGCCTCGCCCTCCGCGCCGTAGCCGTTGAAGAAATAGCGGTCGTAGAAGTTGCGGTCCGTGCCGGCATAGGCGATCGGATCGGGCGTCTGGTGGATCGGGAAGTCGTCGCCCTTGGTCAGAGTCATGGCCTGTCCCTCGCTCCCTTAGGGTCGTTCGGCGAACACCATGGCAAGGGGCCGGGAAGGTCAAGCATGCGCTGGGATCGAAGAGGTTGGACCGCCCTGGCGGCGCTGAGCGGCCTCGTCTCGGTCGCCGCCGGGGCCTTCGCCGCCCACGGCCTGGCCGATCCCGCCGCCAAGGACTGGATGCGCACCGGCGCGACCTGGCAGGCGATCCACGCGGTGGCCGTGCTGGCCGTCTCGGCCCTGGCCGTCACCGGCATGCCGCGCGCCCGCTTCTCGGCGCCCCTGTTCCTCACCGCCTCCGTGCTGTTCTCCGGCTCGCTCTACGCCATGGCCATGGGCGCGCCCCGCTGGCTCGGCGCGGTGACGCCGATCGGCGGATTGTTGTTCATCATAGGATGGGCGGTGCTGGCGTGGGGGGCGGTTTCGGGTGGGTCGGAGTCTGGCGCCGCCTGACGAAGTCGGCGGTCGGCGAGCCGGCCGCGCCTCAGGGAGGCCCCGTGGCTTCCGCCCGGGCGGCCCACGGCCAGACCGGCGGGGCTCGCGGCGGCGCCCAGTCGTCGCCCAGCCACCGGCTCCAGTCGGGGGTGAGGCCGAACCAATCGCAGTAGCGCTCGACGACCTCGCGCAGGGGGCGCGCCGGATCGCTCCACCAGGCCTGGTCATCCAGCATCCGTTCATCGAGTTCCTGGTCGAGGCGTTCGACGTCGGCCTCGTCGGTGATGTCGTCGCAGGCGACGGCGATGACCAGATCATGGACCTTCTCCTCGCGCATGCGGCGGCGCTCGGCTTCAGCGTCGCGCGCCTCGCCGGCGATTCTGACCCGCGTCGCCTCGCGCGCCTTGGCGACGCCCGCGACGAGATCGCGCAGGGCCTCGTCGGTCTTGGCCTCCAGCATCACGGTCAGCCGGATGGCGCGCGAGAGGTCGGCGAAGACCTCGGCCGGATCGCGCCGGCGGGCACGTCCCTTGTCGCCGGCGCCAGCCGCGTCGGCGGCGTTCTCCGCCGGGGCGGCGGTGAGCCGCCGGGCCAGCTCCATGCCGATCTCGGTGAGTTCAGCCAGCACGCGCAGCCGCCGCCCGGCCCGCTGGACGGCGGGATCGGAGGCCTGGTCGTCGGCGCTGGGGTCGCCGGGGGCGTCATCCGGCGGGATGGGTTGGACGGACATACGCGGTATATCGCATATCGCGATACATTTGTCAAGCACTTTGCAAGATTCGATATGCGCCTTGCGAGCGCGACACGGCTTGGTGGCCTGCTAGGCCATTGCAATACGACATCAGGCCACGAGGCGTTTCGCTCGCGGCCGGCGGCGTGGACCGTTGGGTCCGGGACGAGAACGGGGCCAAGGATCGGCGTCGAAGCCCGCAACGGCGCAACGACCCGCCTTGACGACCCATTCCCCCTTCGTTCACGCTCCGGCGCGTGGCCAGCGAACCTCCGGACGGCTGGCTCACCCTCGACGGACTGCTTCAGCCCGATCCCGCCATCGCCGGATAAACTCCGGCGGTGCTGGTCCGTTGACCGCCTGGCGACGCCTACGATACGGGCGGCACCGAGCGGACACTGGATTTGGCTGCAGAGGGCGGGAAGCTGCCATTGACGAAGGCTCGGAGAAGCGTGAGCTTTCCGCCAATGATCCGAACCCCCTTACATCGCCTCGCTGTTGGAAGCTTGCTGGCTTGGATGGTCGTCGCGCCACTTGGGCAGGCGTTGAGTGCGGCGCGAGGCGCTCCGTTGGAATGCGCGCCAGCGTGCCCTTCCAAATTTTGGTCGTATCCAGTACCGTCAACAGCGCAAAGGACCTCCGATTTCAAGGTGTATTAGCTACGGAGCCGGGCGACAAGCGCGCGTATGTCCTGCTCGGAAGCGGTTTTATCCGAGCTTTGAGCTTTGGGGACCCTGGGAAGATTATAGCCGATTGGCTGGCCATGCACCCGAAGGCAAACTTTACTATTATATCTAAATTGACGTTTACTAATACGAAGACCCACGAAAGGTCCGAGATCGCCTACATATGGGTTGAGGACGCGGCGAGTTCCTTAAATGTAGACCTGGTTCGCCACGGCATATTTGCGGGCGGCACAATGTACGACATGGTAGATAACGCACGGGGATTGGACCATCTGTTGCAGAATGATCCAAAGCTTGCTGAGGCAAGAGAGCGGATCGAGAGGGAAAGAGCCGCCGCACCAGAAGATCGAGCTGAGCGGCTCGTTTCTGAACACGACTACAAGGTGCGGATGCTGCGCATCGAAGAAGCCGAAAGCAAGGCCCGTGCGGAGAAGCTGGGTATCTGGTCAGACAAGATGAAAGCTGAGCGCGAGGCAGACGGTCTCTCTTGAGTGCTCGTCCGTGCTCGCCGTCATGATGGGACCGGGCCGAGACTCAAAACCCCATAGACCTCGCCCGCCATCCCGCGGTTCAGCCTTCGAGCTTTCTTGGACACCCGCCTTCCGGGTCAACCCCACCGCATCGCTTGGCGGGCGTCCAAGAAACCTAAACAATCCTTGCCCCGCCCTTGGCCGGGAAGCGGTCCCAGCGCGGATGGCCGCCGAGCGAACATTCGGAACGGCTCGGAAGGGTGGGAAACGGTCCTGGGCTGAGATTATACCAACCGGCCTTGACCATAAGCTGTTTGGACCGCCGGCGTCTCGTCGGCAGCCGGCACAAGCCGGCCGCGTGCGGCACAGGCCGCCTCTGAAATTGACGAAAGACTGCCGACGTTCCGTCGGCTGCCGGCGAGGACGCCAGCGGTCCAAGGGAGTCCCTGTTTGATGCCGTTTGGTATTGGCCCACATCGGCGGAGGGCAGGTCGCGCCGATCAGCGCGGCGGGGCGCTCGCGCCGCTCGTCCGCTCTTTGTCGATCGCTTCCTTCAGCCGAGTGATCCGCGCCTTAAGGCCAAACCTGTCAGCCTCCTTCAGCCGGCCGCCATTCTGCAGACGATCGTCGCTCGCTTCGGCCTGCAGATCGTTGATTTCGCGGTGCGCCTTATCGGCGTCGAACCGCGAAAGCTGACCGCGCGCCAGACGGCGGTCGATTCTGGCGCTAAGGCGTTTCGCAGGAATAACCGACTCGGGTTGGGATTGCATTCGATAGGGGATTCCGCGTCGGGTCTGGATTGGCTACGATTCTGGGATGATCGA
>Ga0208849_1000240_pt1 | contig 53234 bp, 51 predicted proteins | sample NGESurdeep072012_10_FD_184470 | JGI IMG/M metagenome (GOLD analysis project Ga0208849, IMG submission 184470) | Arctic peat soil microbial communities from Barrow, Alaska - NGEE Surface sample 53-3 deep-072012 (SPAdes) | ecosystem: Environmental > Terrestrial > Soil > Wetlands > Peat ... | reverse complement strand
TTGGCCGGCGGGTGGAGGATTTCTACTATCTGTCGCGCGCCGCCCTGGTGAAGGACGAGCGCTTCCTCGACCGGTTCGACGTCGTTTTCGGCCACGTGTTCAAGGGCCTGGAGCTTCTGCAACGCGAGGACATCAAGGACATCCCGGCCGAATGGCTCAAGCGCCTCACCGAGAGCTTCCTCACCGAGGAGGAGAAGAAGCAGATCGAGGCCATGGGCGGGTTCGACAAGCTGATGGAAATGCTGGCCGAGCGCATGAAACAGGGCCGGGAGGGCGACGAAGGCGACGGGGACGAGGAATCGCGGGGCGCCGGCCGCAACTTCCCGATCGGCGCGAACGGCTACCACCCCGAGGGCATCCGCATCGGCCAGGACAAGGGCCGCCACGGCAAGGCGATCAAGGTCTGGGACAAGCGCGAGTACAAGAACCTCGACGACCAGGTCGAGCTGGGCACGCGCAACATCAAGATCGCCCTTCGCCGGCTGCGCAAGTTCGCGCGCCAGGGCGTGCCGGACGAGCTGGACATGAAGGGGACGATCAAGGAGACGGCCAACAAGGGCTATCTCGACCTGATCATGCAGCCGGAGCGAAGAAACACCATCAAGGTGTTGATATTCTTCGATATAGGCGGGTCGATGGACAGTCACATCCGGGTCTGCGAGGAACTGTTCAGCGCCGCGCGCACCGAGTTCAAGACCATGGAGTTCTTCTACTTCCACAACTGTCTCTACGAGGCGGTGTGGAAGGACAACCGGCGCCGCCACGCCGAGAAGCTCGAGACCTGGGACCTGATCAACAAGTACGGCCGGGACTACAAGGTGATCTTCGTCGGCGACGCGACCATGAGCCCCTATGAGATCACCTATCCGGGTGGCAGCGTCGAGCACTGGAACGAGGAGCCCGGCGCGGTGTGGATGGACCGGGCGGCCAAGACTTGGGACAGCGTCGCCTGGCTCAATCCCACCCCGGCCCGGCACTGGGACCACACCCCCTCGATCGCGGTGATGCGCCAGCTGCTCCACGACCGGATGTTCCCCCTGACCATCCGGGGCCTGGACGCGGCGATGCGCGAACTGGTGCGCTAGGGCGGCTGACCAAGGGCGTCTCGCGGGCGTCATTTGGCGTTTTTTGGCGTTTTTTTTGGCATGCCCGTGGCGGTTTTCCGGGCGTCTATTGGCTTGTCGCGGGCTTGTCCCGGGCTTGTTTTGGCTTGTTTTGGCTTATCCTTGGCATGGCGCCAGGGTTCCGGAATGCGACCTAAATAGTTGAATTCATGCATGTCCTTATCGGGCCGCCTTGAATCGCTCCGTTAATAGCGGGATTTTCCGGAATGGGGCCCTGGATGGGCGCGAGCTGAGTTCTGCATATTGCAATACGCACATCAGCTTGTCAAATTGCAAATGGAGAGCGACGCCCGCCATTGGCGCGCGACGCCTCCGGGACTATCTCGGGTGTGGAATGTTCAACACCTGGGAAGAAGCCCATGGAAACCGGTCGCCAAGTCGCCATCCCGACCCCCGATGGCGAGGCCCGCGCCTACGCCTTTCATCCCAAGGGCGATGGACCCTGGCCGGCGGTGCTGTTTTTCATGGACGCCCCGGCGATCCGTCCTGCACTGTTCGCCATGTGTCAGCGCCTCGCCGACCATGGCTACTTCGTGCTGCTGCCGGACCTCTTTTGGCGGGCCGGACCCTATGAGCCGTTCAATCTCGCGGAGATCTTCAAGGACGAGGCGGCGCGGCGAGCGATGTTCGGCAAGTACATGGCCTCCACCGATCCGCACAAGGCGATGGTGGATGTCGGCGCCTGCCTCGCCTGGCTCGCCGGCCAGCGGCAGGTGAAGGGGGAGAAGGTCGGCGTCACCGGCTATTGCATGGGCGCGGCCGTCGCTTTGCGCGCCGCCGGGACCTTTCCGGACCGAGTCGCCGCCTGCGCCGGATTCCACGGCGGGCGCCTCGCCACCGACGAGCCCGACAGTCCCCATCTCCTCGCCCCGCGCATCAGGGCGCGCGTCTATTTCGGCGGCGCCGACGAGGACGCCGGATTTCCTCCCGAGCAGGCCGACCGGCTGCGCGATGCGCTCACAGCGGCCGGCGTTGCGAACACCGTCGAGATCTACGCCGGCGCCCGCCACGGCTACGCGCCTCCCGATATGCCGGTCTTCAACGCCGAGGCGTCGGAGCGTCACTGGCGCGAGATGCTGAACCTGTTCGCCCAGACCCTGCGGTGATTGCGGTTCTGGAGAGCGGAGGCGGCTATTTCTTGAGCGGTGATCCTACGGACCAGCTGTGGCCGAAGGGGTCCTTCAGGTGGCCGTAGCGATCACCCCAGAACTGGTCGGCGATCTCCATGCCCACTGTGGCGCCGGCATCGAGCGCCCGGCGCCACCAGCGGTCGGCGTCGTCGACCTGCAGATGCATGGTCACCGCCCCAGGCTCTGGCGCGGTGAACCCCATTTCGGGAAAGTCGTCGGAGAGCATGATCCAGCCGCTGTTGATCCTGGCGCTGGCCTGCATCAACCTCTTGCCGTCCTGAGCGACATTGCGCTCGACGACCTCGGCGCCGAACGCCTTCTCGTAGAAGGCGAGGGCTTCCTGGGCGCGGCCGCCGCCGATGGCCAGGAAGGGCGTGATGCCGGTCGTCGGGCGCGGGGGCGTGTCCGCCATCGAATTTTCTCCTTCAAATGCCTGTAAAGGCGATGATAGCGAGCCCTGCCACTGACGCAAAGGGACCCGCGCCCTGGGTGGCGCCGGACTTTCCACAAAGCGCCTCGCACGTCTGCGGCCGGTGCTCGAGGGCTACGTCGAGCGCGGCGGTGTAGCCGGGGTGGTGGTGCTCATCGACTGGCGGGGAGCGGCGCATGTGGAGACGGTGGGCGCGGCGGACATGGAAACGAAGCCGCCAGATTAAAGCGTCGGGTCCTCGCCCACCTGAACCAGCATCTTGCCGAAGTTGTCGCCGCGCAACATCTCGGCGAATGCGGCCGGGACGGTCTCGAGGCCCTGCCGGATGTCTTCACGGTACTTCACCTCGCCGGACTTCACATGAGCGGCCATCTCGCGCAGGAAGGCTTCGTGGTGGGTTGCCACGAAATCGCCGACGAAGAGATCGCGCACGGTGACGCCACGTTTTGCGAACACGCCCTGGCCGCGCTTCATCAGAGCGGCGCGCGCGTCGGCTCCGGCCGCCTCGCCGTAGTGGGCGATGAGGCCGCAGATCGTCATCCGCGCGCCGGCATTGAAGAGCGGCAGGACCGCGTCGAACACGGCCCCTCCGACGTTCTCGAAATAGACGTCGACCCCGGCCGGGCAGGCGGCGCGCAGATCCTCCGCGACCGTCGGGCTGAGGTGCGAGACACAGGCGTCGCAGCGCAGTTCATCGACCACGAAGCGGCATTTCTCCTCGCGCCCGGCGATCCCCACCACGCGCGCGCCGGCGAGTCTGGCCAGCTGGCCGGCGATCTGGCCGACGCCGCCGGAGGCCGCCGAGACCACGGCGGTCTCACCGGGCCTCGGCGCGGCCATCAGCACCATCCCGGCGTAGGCGGTGAGGCCCAGCATCCCCAGGACGCCGACGGCCTGCGAAATGCGCCCCTCGGCAGGGTCGAGCTTGCGCGGGATCATGTAGGTTGGGCGCGCGACGCCGTCGCCCATCAGGGCGTATTCGGCCCAGCCGTTGGTGTTGAACACCAGGTCGCCGGCGGCGAAACTCTCCATCCGGCTTTCGATGACCTGGGCGACCGTGCGCGCATGGCAGGGCGCGCCGGGTCCTTCGACGCCGCGCCGCATATATCCCCATTGATAGGGATCCAGCGAGATGTAGATCGTCCGCGTCAGGGCTTGGCCTGGGGCCGGCGCGGGGACGGGCCCCTCGCGCAACCCGAACGCATCCGCGCGCGGCCACGCGCCGAGGGGTTCGCCCGACAAGGTCCAGTATCTGTTCATCGGCGTGCGCCACCTGTTCCCGCGCAGCCAGTAGCATGCATACTCTGGTGAAGGTCGTTCGGCGGGAGCCCATCGTGACGTTCATGGCGCGCGAACTTCGTTCCCGGCTCGGCGCGTCTGGGGCAAGGTGACCGCCAAGTCGGCGAACGGGGCCCATGGGCGGAATCGAAAATTGGGGCATGGGCACGAACAACGTCCTTCCGGCCTTCCGCGTCGACGGGACGTGAAACGCGGCTCGAAATCGTTGCGCCGGCCGTTGCGGCTCCATCCGGACTCGCGTTGCACGGCGGTGGAAAGGCTCGACGTGGAGGTCGCGCCGCGGGGCGGCGGCCTGGTGCTGGACTATCGGCTGACCGGGGCGACGGCGAAGCTTGTCCTGCCGCCGCCGGCGGCGCCGACGCGCGCCGATGAACTCTGGCGACGCACGTGCTTCGAGGCGTTCGTGCGGACCGCCACGAGCGAGGCCTATTTCGAGTTCAACTTCTCCCCGTCCGGCGCCTGGGCGGCCTATGGTTTCAGCGCCTATCGCACCGGAATGAGCCCCGCCCGCGGGCTCGTCGCGCCGCTCGTCGAGGTGGCGAGAACCGCAGGCTCGCTGCGGTTGCGCGCCTGGCTCGAGCCGCCGTGCGATCCGCCGTGGCGTCTGGGCCTCAGCGCCGTCATCGAGGAGGGAAACGGGCGCAAGTCCTATTGGGCGTTGCGGCATCCGCCTGGGCGGGCGGATTTTCATCACCTCGAAGGGTTTGCGTACGAGCTTCCCTCAGCGGACGGCCCATGAAATTCGGCATCGATCGACTCCTGAGTGAACCGGCTCTGCGCGCGCCTCTCGAGGGCCGGCGCGTCGCCCTGCTGGCGCATCCAGCCTCGGTCACCGCCGATCTGACTCACTCTCTCGACGCCCTGGCTGCCTGCGAGGGAGTGAGGCTCGCCGCCGCCTTCGGCCCTCAGCACGGTCTGCGCGGGGACAAGCAGGACAACATGGTGGAGACGGCGGACTTCACCGATCCGGTGCACGGCGTGCCGGTGTTCAGCCTCTATGGCGAGGTGCGCCGGCCGACCGACGCGATGATGGAAACCTTCGATGTCGTCCTGGTCGACCTGCAGGACCTGGGCTGCCGCATCTATACCTTTGTCACCACGCTGCGCTTCATGCTCGAAGCAGCGGCGAAGCATCGCAAGGTTGTGTGGGTGCTCGATCGTCCCAACCCGGTGGGCCGGCCCATCGAGGGCCTGAGGCTGCGGCCGGGCTGGGAAAGCTTCGTCGGCGCCGGGGCCTTGCCGATGCGCCATGGGCTCACCCTCGGCGAGCTCGGGTTGTGGTTCGTCAAGACCCTGGGGCTCGAGGTCGAGTACAAGGTGATCGAGATGCGCGGCTGGGACCCCGCCGGCGCGCCGGGTTTCGGCTGGCCGCTCGGCGAGCGGGCATGGATCAACCCCAGCCCCAATGCGCCGAACCTGTGGATGGCGCGCGCCTACGCCGGCACGGTGATGGTCGAGGGAGCGACGCTTTCGGAGGGGCGCGGCACGACGCGGCCCCTTGAGATGTTCGGCGCTCCCGACATCGACGCGCGGCGCGTGATGGCGGAAATGGACGCGCTCGCGCCGCAGTGGCTCGAAGGCTGCCATCTCAGGGAATGCTGGTTCGAGCCGACGTTCCACAAGCACGTCGGGACGCTCTGCAACGGCGTGCAGATCTGCACCGAGGGGCCAAGCTACGACCATGAGGCCTTCAGGCCATGGCGCGTCCAGGCCCTGGCGTTCAAGGCGATCCGTTCTCTCTATCCGGACTATCCGCTGTGGCGGGATTTCGCCTACGAATACGAGGTGGGCAGACCTGCCATCGACGTCATCAACGGCGGCCCGCTGTTGCGGCAATGGGTGGACGACGCCAGGGCGACCCCGAGCGACCTCGAAGCGCTCGCCAAGCCAGATGAGCAAGCTTGGCTCATCGAGCGGCAGACGCACACGCTCTATTAGGGGACGCCCAGGCGCGCCTCGCCGAACCGCTGCAACTGAATATCTCTCGCCCCGGTTATCCCTCAACAGCCAGAAGGACCGCTCGATGGACGCCAAACCCCAGACCCTGACCCCGACCAGCCAACTGGCGCGCGGAAATCCCGTGCGGATTCCCCACGAGAGCGCGAGCTACCGGGCAGCCCGAACCGCCCTGCTTGCCGAGGAGATCGAACTCAGACGCCACATCGAGCGCGTCGCGGCCCAGCGCCGCGATCTTCCGCCCGGCGGCGAAGTGAGCGGCGGCTATCGATTCGAGGGCGCGGACGGCCCGATCGATTTCGCCGGCCTCTTCGCGGGCAAGGATACGCTGGCCATCTACAGCTACATGTTCGGGCCCCAGCGTGAGCGCCCGTGCCCGATGTGCACCAATTTGCTGGGCGCCTTGGATGGCAATGCTGTGGACATCAGCCAGCGCATCTCGCTCGTGGTGGTCGCCCGCTCGCCGATCGAACGCCTCCTCGCCTGGAAGCGCGAGCGCGGCTGGAAGAACCTTCGCCTCGTGAGCGACCCGACGGGCGGCTATTCACGCGACTATCTCGCCCTCCTGCCCGACGGATCGGACATCGCCGCCTTCAACGTATTCACCCGCCGCGACGGGGTCACCCGCCACTTCTGGTCGGAGGAGATGGGCGACTCGACCGCCGATCCGGGCCAGGACCCCCGAGGCGCGCCGGACCTCGCCCCGCTTTGGACGGTGCTGGACCTAACGCCGGGCGGGCGCGGGGAAGACTGGTATCCGAAGCTGGACTACGGCCCTGACGTCCCGCCAAACCCAAGCCCGGGATAGCGGTTTCCTCAGGCTCTGCGCGCAGGCGCGCGCCGGCGGGGCCGAAGGCTCGTCCAGCCAGGCGTCGGCGATCTGGCGCGCGCAGTCCGACTTGAAATAGGTCTGATGTTCAAGACTCGTGAAGGCCACGGTTGATCCGTGGCTGAGCGCGGCGGCGAGGGCGGCCCAGCTCGGCGGCGTCGCCCAGTCGAAGCCGCCGGAGAGCAGCAGGGTCGGCATGGCGCTCACCGCCGGGTTGCGAAATTTCGGATCGGCGGTGGGCACATTCCACGACGCCGTCGAGGGTCGCTGCGCGGATCTGATCGATCGGTATCGACGATCGCTCCTCTCCCCTCGTCGAGCAAACCGGTTAGGGTGGGATCGTCCACGCCATCGCCCGCGGAGGCAAACTTATGCCGAGGAAGTTCGCCAAGCACGCCATTGTCGCCGCGACGGCGCTGATGAGCCAATTACCGCTGGGTCTGGTCGTCTATCCGGCCCCGGCCGCCGCGGCGTCGTTCTCGACCCGGCAGGCCCCCGAGGCGCTGGTGGCGGAGGTCTATCGTCACCTCATCGCCGCCCAGGGAAGGGCCGACTCGCACTATTCGGAGCCCGCGAACATCTTCACGCCGCGCTTGAAATCGCTCATGGCGGCGGCACGGCGAAATGCGCACGGAGAGGTTCCGTGCGGCCTGGACTTCGATTTCTGGGTCAACGGCCAGGACTCGGAGATCGCCGGGCTCAGTGTGGCGCGAGCGCCCTCTCCCACCCCTGATCGCGCGACGGTGATCGCGACGTTTCGCAATATGGGCACGGCGGAGAAGATCGTCTTCGACTTCCAGAATATCGGCGGAACCTGGCTACTGGACGACGTCCACTCTCTCGCCGGCGACGCCAAGTGGACTTTGTCCCGCACGTTGCGGTGCGAAGGGTAGGTTCAAGCGGGCATTCACCGGATCTCGCGATCGAATTTCCCATCGTGGTGGTCAGGCGCCCCAGAGGGGGCCATCCAATCGTTCCGCGCGCCAGTCGGCGACCTCCAGGTCACGCCGCTACAAGGTCGCCCGATGCGCGGTGATCGGACGCGATGACCACCGATACGTCGCTGCTTGCGCCAAGCGGATCAGGCCCTAAGACTGCCGATCAAACCGGTGTTTGAAGGATGTCAGAGTCCCAATCTCACTCCAACGACCTCGCCCTCGATCCCGAGCGGGATGCGGCGACCAAGGGTGCGGTGCTGGCGGCGGCCGAGCGCCTGTTCGCCCTGCGCGGCTTCCGCTCGGTCTCGGTGCGCGACATCACCGCCGAAGCGGCGGTGAATCTCGCCAGCGTAAACTACCATTTCGGCTCAAAGGACGGCCTGCTCGACGAAATCTTCCGGCGGCGCACCGCCGAGCTCAACCGCGAGCGGGCCAGGATGCTCCACGAGGCGGCTGACCACCACGGCGGACGGCCGCCGATCCGGGCCATTCTCACCGCCCTCATCGAGCCGCCGCTGCGGTGGAGCGCGCCGGCCAACGCCCGCCGGATCTCGCTGCAGTTCATCATCCGTGCTCGCAGCGAAGGCACCGCGGCGATGCGCGAGGCGCTCGCCAGCGACGTCTCGCACCTGCGCCGGTTCGCCGACGCCCTGATCGCCGCGAGGCCGGACCTTGCGCCCGGCGAGGTCTACTGGCGGCTGCACTTCACCCTGGGAATGATCCACAACAACCGCTTCGCCGAGTTCGACCGCCTGCATGTCCTCTCGGAGGGCCTGACCAGGGAGGGCGACATCGACGCGCTCCTGAAAAGGATGGTCGACTTCGCCGAGGCCGGATTCCTGGCGTGAAACCATTCCTTCCCGCTCAGGCAGGAACGGGAACCACGCCGGCGCCGTGGACTTCCGAAGCGAACCGCGCCGAGGCGATCCGCGCCCGTGCGATCTCGATGGCGATTTCGTGGGTCGGCCGGGCGTTAGCGACCGAGCGATCGAGGATCTCATCGAGGGTTTCGATCAGGCGCGCGAGCTTGGCCTCCACCCACGCCGGATCGAAGGTCCCCGCCGCCTCCAGGGCGCGGATCTCGCCGGCGATGTTGATGATGCCGCCGCCATTGATCACGAAGTCCGGGGCGTAGATGAGGCCGCGTTCGAAGAGGGCGCGCCCGGCGGCTGGGTCGGCGAGCTGGTTGTTGGCGCCTCCGGCGACGATCCTCACCTTCAGCCTGGCGATGCTGCCCACGCTGATCGCCCCGCCCAGGGCGCACGGGGCGAAGACATCGGCCGGCGCCTCGAAGATGGCCTGCGGCTCGACGATGCGCGCGCCGCTCCGCTCGGCGACTTCGCGGGCCGCCGCCGCGTCGACATCGCAGACGATGAGCTTCGCGCCGGCGGCGGCTAGCCTATCGGCCAGATGGGCGCCGACATGTCCGGCGCCCTGGATGGCGACCGTGATCCCGTCCAGCTCCCGCCCGAGCGTTCGGCGCACGCAAAGGGCGATTCCGCGGAAGATGCCCTCGGCGGTCACCGGGCTGGGATCGCCCGACGCCGCCGGATGGCCCTCGAGGCCGGCGATGTAGCGCGTCTGGGTGCGCGCGTGGGCGAGATCGGCGGGGGAGATGCCCACGTCCTCGGCCGCCCAATACCGGCCGCAAAGGGACTCGACGCCGCGCCCGAAGGCTTCGAAGAGGGCCGGCGTCTTCTGGCTGGCCGAATGGCCGATGATGACCGACTTGCCCCCGCCCAGGTCCAGGCCGGCGACGGCGTTCTTGTAGGACATGGCGCGCGAGAGGCGCAGGGCGTCGTCGATCGCCGCCTGCTCGCTGTCGTAGGCCCACATCCGGCAGCCCCCTGCCGCTGGCCCGCGGGCGGTGGAATGAATGGCGACGAAACCGCGAAGGCCGGAAGCGGCGTCGAAAAAGGCGTGCAGAGCCTCATGGCCTTCGAAGGCCGGAGAATCGAAGATGCTCATGGAGTCTCTGCGGAGGCGAGGGGAAAAGAGCGCCCCGCCTCTACGCCGCGGCCGCCCGCCTCACAACCCCGGCAAGGATCGGCGGAGCGCCGGAGGGAAGCGGGGCCTTGGGATCGCCGATGAAGGCCAGGGTGTCGCGCCAAACCGCCGGCGCCTGGCGATCGCGGAGCAGCAGATGCCAGCCCCTGGCGTAGAACGCGGTCCGATCGTCCTCACGCAGGCGCCGCACCGCCTCCAGGGTGGGCCTCCTGGGAATGATTTCATCGTGGGCGCCGTAGAGGTAGAGGGTCGGAACCTTGACCAGGCCGACATCGCTCCAGGCGCGCTGCATGGTCCACACCAGGCCATACAGAGCGTCGCAGCGCGCGCCCCAGATCATCAGCGGATCGCGGCCCATGGCGATGAGTTCGGCGCGGTTGTCGCTGGCGGCGATGCGCGAGGTGAGCCAGGCGGGTGGGATGAGCACCTTGCCCGGCAGCATCCTGGCCGCGAGCCAAAGCAGCGCCCTGTAGCCGACCGGCTGGGTGGACCAGCCCCACACCGCCGGCGCCAGAAGCACCAGCCGATCGGCGGCCGGCGGATCGCTGGAGGCGAAGGCCTCGATGGCCACGGCGCCGCCCAGACTCTCGCCGGCCACGGTGATCACCGCCTTGGGCCATCGCCGCCGCGCGAGGGCGACGATGGTGCGCAGATCCTCGATGCGAAGCTCGTCTGGCGCCCACACCCCGCGCTCCGGGGAACGGCCGAAGCCGCGCTGGTCGTAGGCGAGGGTGGCGACGCCCTGGCTCGCCCAGTAGGCGCCGGCGAGATGAAAGGCGTTGGCGTAGTCGTTCATGCCGTGGACGCCGACGATGACCGCCCAGGGTTCTCGATCCTTCGGCTCCCACTGGCTGAGCCCGAGCCGCGTTCCATCGAAGCTGACGAAGGCGCGGGCCTCCATATGCGGACCGCTGAACCCGATCTCCGGGAGCGCGGCGCGCTGCAGGGTGGGCGCGCAGGCGGCCAACAGGGACGCGGCGAGAGGAGCCAGGAGCGGGTTTCGGACCCGGAATCTCATCGGCGCAGTATTCCCGCGACACGCTGGCGAAGATAGGGGGTCAGCTCCGCCTCGAACCACGGATTGCGCTTGAGCCAGGCGGTGTTTCGCCACGAGGGATGGGGAAGGACGAGGACCTTGGGCAGGAACGAGCGCCACGCACGCACCGTCGCGTCCATCGAGCCAGGTGCGGCGCTCCCCAGGGCCCAGAGCTGGGCGGGCCGACCCACCAGCAGGGTGAGTTCCACCTCGGGCAGGGCCGCGATGAGTCGTTGCCGCCAGAGGGCGGCGCAGCGCGCGGGCGGCGGATAGTCGCCGCCGGCCGGGGCCGTCCCGGGATAGCAGAAGGCCATCGCCGCCGTGCCGATCGCGCCGTGGCCGTAGAAAGTTTCCCGATCGACGCCCAGCCAGCCGCGCAGGCGCTCGCCCGACGGATCGTCGAACGACAGACCACTTTCGTGAACGCGACGGCCAGGGGCCTGACCGCAGACGAGGATCCGGGTTCTCCCGCTCACCTGCAACACCGGCCGCGGCTCATGCGCCAGTTCGCCGGCGCAGGCCCGACAGGCGCGGATATCCCCGAGCAGGCCCTCGAGATCCATCGCGGAGCTTCGGCCTGAACCCTAGCGGGCGAGGAAGGCTTTTTCCTGGGAGATGATCGGCGCGAAGCTCGGCCTTGCCAGGATCGCCTCGACATAGGCCGCGGTCTTGGGATGGCGCGCCTTGTCGACGGTGACATCGCAATGGGCGAGATTCACAAACGGGCTCGCCACCGCCAAGTCGGCCAGGGTCAGACGATCGTCCACCAGATAGCCGGAGGCGGGGACGACCTTTTCGAGGTATTCCAGCAACGGCGGAAACTCGTCCGTGACGGCCTTGTCGGCGGCTTCCTGGTCGCCCTTCTGGCCCATGAACCTCGGAGCGACGATGCGGTTGAAGAATACCTTGCCCATGCAGGCGACGAGGATGGTGTCGGCGAACTCCTCGTACCAGATCGTCCGCGCCCGGCTCTTCGGCTCGGCCGGAATGAGCGGCGGCGTCGGGTTCTTGGCCTCGAGATAGGTGATGATGGCGGTGGAATCGGAGATCGCGAAGTCGCCGTCGCGGAACCCGGGGATCTTGCCCAGCGGGCTCGCCTCGCGGAAGGTCGGATCATCGCTGTTCGGCATGGCCTGGACGATGTCCAGGGCGATCCCTTTCTCGCTGGCGTAGGCGAGGGTCTTGCGCACGAAGGGCGAGAGGGAATTGCCGTAGAGGATCATTGGCCGAATCTCCGGTTGCGCGCCGCGGCGCCGCTTCGAGGAACAGGACTGGAATGCGTGGCCTATAGAGACGAAGCCGCGGCGAGACCAGCCCGGGGCTCGCCGGTCTATCCCGCAGGCGCCAGGCGCACGACCGTCCAGATCAGGCCCGCGCCGATGACGGTCGCGGCGGTGGTCCAGGCGCGCGGATAGCGGTGGTGGCTATCGGGAAGAAGCTCGCTCGCGCCGATGTAGAGGAAGAAACCGGCGAAGAGAGCGATGATCACCGCCAGGTCCTGACGCGGCACGGTGAGCAACCGGCTCAGGGCGATGCCGGCCATCGGCGCGGCGGCGTCGGCGATCAGCCACCGGCGGGCGATCTTCGGATCGCGAGATCCGGCGAGGCTGAGATTGATCGTGTTGACGCCATCGGAGAAGTCGTGGGCGAGGACCGCCAGGGCCAGCACCGCCCCTACCGCCGCCGAGACCTGGAAACCCAGGCCGATCGCCAGGCCGTCCAGGGTGCTGTGGACCGTGAGGCTGCCCGCGCCCAGGTGGCCCCGGTGGGCGGTGCGCTCGCGGCTGGCGATGAGCAGGACGCGGTCGACAACCAGGTAGGCGAGGAAGCCCACGGCCACCAGGGCGGCGACGACCGAAGCTCCCCGGGCGCCGGCGTCGAGCTGGAGAGCTTCGGGCAGGAGATCGAACAAGGCGACCCCGATCACCGCGCCGGCGGAGAAACCCAGGATGAGGTGCAGTCGCTTCTCGAAGCGCAGCGCCAGCTCGCCGCCGGCGAGCGTCGCCGCCCCGGTGGCCAGACCCAGACCAGCGAGAAGGGCGTCGGTCTGGAGGGGATGACTGGAGGGCGCCATGGCGCCCTCCCCTAGCCGCCCGTGCAACGCCGGTCCATGGACCAGGGTCCGACGATCGCGCCGGGCGCCGCGGCGGCGTCAGACTCGGATCAATGCCTCGTTAATTCGCGATCGGCTGGTCGGCCCCTGGGGCCGGACCCCGCGCGATCGTAGCTGAGCTTGGCGTGGGTATCCGCCCCGCGACCCTGCGGCGTGAAGCCCAAGGCGCCCCACATCGGCCAGATGGCGTCGATTGGTTCATAGCGCGTTCTGCGGTGCGACTTGACCGCTCAGAACGTCTTGGTGACTCCGGCGAAGATCCCGCGCCTTGGGCCGAACTGCGGCGCGCCGACGCCGATGCCGGTGCCGTCGCGGATCTCATAGACGGCGTCGAACGCGTTGATGAGATCGAGCCGCACCTCGATGTCGCCAAGGCGCCGGGTCGCGAAGCGGTGCGAGAGGTCCAGATTGACCTGGGCGTAGGCCGGCAGATGCGTCCCATTCGGCGGCCCGCCCGGCGGTGTGGCGCGAAGGCCACTGCCGAAGAGGAGATCGCCGCCGATCCGCGTTCCCCGCCACAGATAGGATGCGCCGGCCGAGGCGGTATAGGTCTGATCGTGATCGAGGTAGACGAAGTGATTGGCGATGTACGCCAGGTCCTGAAGAGAAAAGTTGAACTGGCTGGAAACGACGTCGCGCCCCTGGTTCTTCGCGTAGGCGAAGTTGGCGTAGGCGCTCACGGGCCCTTCGCTGTAGGCGAGATCGCCTTCGATCCCGTACTGGCGCCCGGCCGCGAAGTTGAACGGGGTGAGGATGATCGGCGCCCCGAACTGACCCTCATCGACGAGATTCCGCGACCGCTTGTCATAGGTGTCGACGCCCAAGGTCAGGCCGCGAACCAGGCTTTGCGAGACGCCGACATCGAAGTAGTCGGCCCGCTCGGAAAATGGGGTCGTGTCGACCGTCACAGTCGAGGCGGCAGTGGTGTTGCTGAACAGCGCGAGGGTCCGCGAGCCCACAAGTTCGAAGGGCGGAGGCGAGAAATACCTAGAATAGCCGGCGTGAAAGGTCGTCGAGGCGAAGGGGGTCCAGACCATATTGAGCCTGGGGCTGAGCTGGTTTTCGTTCCTGAACCCATCGAATTGATCGAAGCGCAGACCGAAGTTGAGCGTCAGGTCGGCAAGGAGCTTCCACTCATCCTGCGCGTAGGCGCTGAACGTCTTCGAGGTTCTGGCGCTGTCATCGACTATGGCCACCGCCTGGTCGGTGGCTTGGCCGCCGTTCGCGGCGAGCGGAATGACCAGGGAAGTCGTGTCGCTGCCCGAGTGGTCGACCTGCGCGACCACGCCGGCCCGAACAGTGTGGGAAACCGCCACCCGCCACACGGCCTCGGCCTGGATGCCGCCGGCGAGATCGCGTTTCGCGGCGTCTTGCGCGATTCCGTCGAACAGCAGATCCCCCAAGGCGTCGGGGGTGAAGTGCAGGGTCGAATAGCGGCCGAAGAGGGACAGCTGGGCGGTGAAGCGATCGGCGGCATGCAGGTAGGTGGCGACGCCATAGTGGGTGATTTCCTCCTGGTTCTCGTTCAGATCCTGGCTCGGAAAGGTGGTCCGCCCTTGCACGGTGAGCGGCTGACCGCCGCCCGGCCCGAAGAGGAGGGACGGCGCCAGACCAGACCGGTCGGGAATCTGGAACGCCTCGTCGGAAGTGCCGAGAATGAGCGACAGCCGGCTCGAGGGATCGATGATGTCTTCCAGATAGGCGAAGCCTTGGAATTGATCGGTCCTGTCGTGCAGGGGGGTGGAGCTCGCGTCGGGAGACTCGATCCCCAGATCGCTCTGCAGCCAACTGCCTGAAACGAAGAAGTTCAGCGAGCCGGCGCTCCCGGAATATTCGGCGCTGGGCTCGATCTCACCGTGACTGCCTCCATAGAGCGAGATCCGCCCGCCTGTCTGGTAGAGGCCGTTCTTGGTGGTGATGTCGATGATCCCGGCGGTCCGCAGGCCATACTGCGCCGGCAGGGCGCCGGTGATCAGCTCGACCTTGTCGGCGAGCCTGGGATTGAGGGCTTGACCGAAGACGCTGAGGCCCTCGGGGAGGATCACGCCGTTGAGGCGATATTGAAGCCCATTGTGCTCGCCGCGAACATGGAGCTGGCCGAAGGAATCCTGGGCGACCCCCGGCGCCTGAAGCACCACCTGGCTCAGGCCCTCCTGGTCGCCCCCCGGCATGGCGCTGATGGCCAGGGAGTCGAGGGTATAGACCGAGGCTCCGAGCTGGGGCTGGATCGCCGCGCGCGCCTCGTCGAGCCGCCTGGCTGTGACGACGATCTCCGCGACGGTGGCGGCTGGCGCGGGCGCCGCGGCGGCGAGCACGGGAACCAGGGCCAGGAAGGCGCAGGCCAGAACGCCGACCGACGCACGCATCCATCGCCGCTTCGTCAACAGGGTTCTTGGAATCGTCTGCACCGCGCCGAAGGTGCATAGGCGCACTCGAAAGGGCCCGCCCATGGCGAGACCTCCCGATCTGGCCAGGAATTCTTCCCGAACCGTCGGCAGCGCCGCTCCCCATGACCTTCGCCGCCGACTGGGCTAGAAGGCGGTCATGTCCCTGCGCCTGCGGGTGGTCCTGGCGATCACCCTCGTCCTGGTCATAAGTTCGGCGTTCGGAACCGCTCTGGCGGGCTGGCAGGCGGGTCAGGCGCTGAAGGAGGAACTGGCCGCGGCGCTCGTCGGTGGCCGCCAGACCGTGCAGAGCGCCTTCGAGGATCTGCCCAGGTCCGACCACGCCATGCGGGATCTGCGCCAGCTCGTCGCGACTTTCGACGGCAACCGCCACGTCGCAGCGGTACTCTACAGCGGCGAAGGTCGAGCGATGATGATCTCGCACCCCATCCCGGTGGCTGCGGCCCCCGACTGGTTCGCCGGTCTCTTCCATCCCCAGGTGCGCGTGGTCCGCATCGCACCTCCGGTGAGCGGGTACGGGCCGCTGGTCCTGGCGCCCGTCTACGCCAATGATGTCGCGGCGATCTGGGCGGAGTTCATCGACCTGGCGGCGGTCCTCACCGTTTCGGTAGCTCTCGGCTCGATCGTCGTGTGGCTGACCGTCGGCCGGGCCCTGGCGCCCCTCGGCGAATTTTCCCGGGCCTTTGCCCGCATCGGATCGGGAGACTACGCCGCGAGCGTGCGCCAGGAAGGTCCCTTGGAACTCGTCAAGTTGGGCGCGGCGGTTAATGAAATGGCGCGCCGCCTGGCCGCGATGCGGGCGCGCAACTTCGGGCTGGAGGCCCAGCTACGGACGCTCCAGGACGAGGAGCGCGCCGACCTCGCTCGCGATCTGCATGACGAAATCGGCCCGCACCTCTTCGCAGCCAACGTCGATGCGGCCATGGCCGAGCGGCTGATCGCCGAGGGCGAGGACACCGAAGCGGCTTCGCGTCTCCGCGCGATTCAGGCCGGCGTCGGCCACATGCAGCGACTGGTCCGCGAGATCCTCGGCCGCCTTCGGCCCGCCGAGCTGATCGAGCTGGGCCTGACCGCCGCGATCGGCGAACTCGTCACGTTCTGGCGGGCTCGCCACCCGGAGATCGCCTTCGACGTCCGCTTGCCCGCCGACGACTCCCAGATCGCCGCCGAGCTGCACGAGACCCTCTATCGGGTCGTGCAGGAAGGCCTCAACAACGCCGTGCGCCACGGCCGACCCGGCCGCATCGAGGTGGAAATCGCGCTCACCGGCGAAGCCGAGGTCGTGACGACGATCAGCGACGACGGAGCGAGCTCCGGCGAGACCGGCGGCGCCGGCTTCGGTCTCATCGGGATGCATGAACGCGTCGCGGCCGCCAATGGACTTCTGGCGATCGAGCGAGGGCGACCGCAGGGCGGGTGGAGCGTCATCGCCCGTCTGCCAGCGGCCGGCGCGTTCGCGGAGGCCGCTGGGTGAGGATCCTGCTGGTCGACGATCACGCCCTGGTCCGCGCCGGCCTCAAGCGCCTTCTGGCGACCATCTGGAGCGGCGAGATCGCGGAGGCCGCGAACGGCCGCGATGCCCTCGCCAAGCTGAAGGAGGCGCGGCCCGATCTGGTGATTCTCGACCTCAACCTGCCCGCGCTGGGCGGTCTCGAACTCCTGCGGCGGATGATCCAGGCCGGGGCCGGCCCAATTCTCGTGCTTTCCATGCATGCCGAGCCACTCTACGCCCGCCGCGCGCTGGAGGCCGGCGCCGCTGGCTATGTGACCAAGAACGCCTCGCCCGATGAACTTCTGGCGGCGGTGCGCAAGGTCACCGCGGGCGGTCGCTATGTGGAGGCCGAGCTCGCCCAGGCCCTGGCCGTGCAGAGTCTCGGCGCCACGCAGGAGTTCGACAATCTCACCGCCCGGGAAATCGAGATCATGCGCCTGCTCGCCAAGGGCGCCAGCCTGGCGGAGATCGCGACCGCGGTGGGCGTCGGATACAAGACGGTCGCCAACAGCTGCAGCCAGATCAAGTCGAAACTCGGCGTCTCACGCACCGCCGACCTGGTGCGCCTGGCCATCGAGACCGGGGTGAGCTGAGGGGCTCTTGCGCCCGTCGGTCCGCGCCGCTTTCGCTGCGTCCCTCATCGACCGAAGATGGGGGCTTCGTATCGCCTTATCCACCGATCGTGACTCATCAAGGTCAGGTGTTCGCAAAGGGCTTGCGCGACCAGCAGGCGGTCGAAAGGATCGCGATGAAGCCGGGGAAGATTGCGCACGCGCCAGGCGTGCTCGGCCAGAACCGGGAGGATTTCGAAGTCCGGATTGGATTGAAGTCGCCGGAGGAGATCGTCCGGAACATCCAGGCGGCCTTGCCGTGATTTGATCGCGGCCTCCCAGAGACTGACCACACTCACGAATACGCGGTTCTCAGGCCGCCGAAGAGCGGCCTTCTCGGCAAGCGACAATCTCCGGCTATCGGTGAATCCCCACAACAGAATGTGGGTGTCGATCAGAAGCTTCAAGACTGCGGCTCGTCGGCGGGGAAGACTGCGCCCTCCTCCATCTGACGGATCATTTCCTCGTCAGGCTCGTCCCACCCTGGCTCGAACTTGATCACGCCGCGCAAGGAATCCAGCCACAATCCCCTTTCGGGCTGAGGCGATGGCCCTGTGATCGGAGCGAGCCGCACGCGTGGTGAGCCGGCGCGGGCGATGATCACCTCCTCGCCCGCCTCGGCGCGCTCGATCAGCTTCGAGAGGTTGGTCTTGGCGGCATGGATGTTGACGATCATGGCTTAGCTAAGCTAAGCCGCGACCCACCGCTCGTCAACCCGCCCCTGGCGTGGACGCGCGAGGCGACGAAGGCTCCAGCGGCCGTAGAGGAACGTACAGAACCCCACGGCCGGCCCGACCACCAGCCCGATCGGAATGATCCACCAGCCGAGGAGTTCGACCGCCGCCGGCGCCTTGCTGACCACGCCCAGCGAGAAGGCGTAGGCGTCGTGGGCGTCTTTGAGGCGCCACAGGCCGACGTGGCCGGGCCAGAAGGGCTTGACCACCGCCGCGAGAATCCACGCGCCGGCGATCATATAGCCGAAGAGCGAGACGAAGAGCGCGCAGGCGCCCCCCAGGCTGATCCGGGCGAGGCGGGCGATGGTCGCGAAGATAGTCCAAGGAGAGCGGCTGTGCGCGCCCCGCGCGGCGACCCGGGCGGTGGCGTTGAGGCGGGCGAGATCGCCAGGATCGCCCAGCGCCGCCAGGGCCGGCTGCAGACTGGCCGGCGAGAGATCGCCGCTGGTGCGGTCGAGCACGTGGCTGCGCAGCTCGCGGACGGTCTCCTCGGCTTCCGGGCGCGGAAGCCCGCGCAGCTGCCGCCGGACTTGCTCCAGATAGGCGTCGAGTTGCGGCGAGCCGTCAGGAATGGTCATTGGAAACGCCTTTCGCCAGAGGGGAAAGCAGGCGATCCAGGCCGCCCGAAAACTCGCGCCAGGCCTTGCCCATTGCGCCGGCGCGCTGGCGGCCGACCGCGGTCAGCTCATAGTATTTGCGTGGGTGGCCGGCCTCGGACTCCACCCATTCGGAGGCGACCAGCCCCTCGCTCTTGAGGCGGCTGAGCAGGGGATAGATCGTCCCTTCCGGCACATGCATGGCGCCCTCGACCGCGAGGCGCCTGAGGATTTCCAGGCCGTACAGCCTGCCGGGCCAAAGGGCGGCGAGGACGGCGAGGCCCAGGCCGCCCTTGCGCAGCTGGGTCGACCACTTGCTGAGATCGAGCTCAGGCGCGTTGGGAGGTTCATGCTTCATGACCACATACCTTGCATATCTATGTATGATGGTCAACCGTTTTCTGAGAGCTTTTCTCCGCTACTCGTCGATGACGGTCTGGGACAGAGGTTTTAGAGCCTCTTCGTGATTGCCGCTATCCGCCCCGCTTGAGCGTCTCGCGAGCGATCACCAGCTGCTGGATCTGGCTGGAGCCTTCGTAGATGCGGAAGATGCGGACGTCGCGATAGAGCCGCTCTATGCCGTGATCGGCGACATAGCCGGCGCCGCCGAAGATCTGCACCGCCTTGTCGGCGACCCGGCCGACCATCTCGGAGGCGAAATACTTGGCCGCCGCCGCTTCGAGGGTGACGCCCGCGCCGCCATCGCGCTTGCGGGCGGTCTCCAGGGTGAGCGCCCGGGCGGCCATCGCCTCGGTCTTGGAATCGGCGATCATCGCCTGGACGAGCTGGAAACTCGCGATCGGCTGGTCGAACTGCCTGCGTTCGGCGGCGTAGGCGACGCAGTCGGCGAGCAGCCGCTCGGCGACCCCGACGCACACCGCCGAGATATGCAGGCGGCCGCGGTCGAGCACCTGCATCGCGATCTTGAACCCCTGGCCCTCGCCGCCCAGGCGGTTCTCCTCGGGAACGCGCACCCCCTCGAAGAGGACATCGCTGATCTGCGCGCCGTGCTGGCCCATCTTCTTTTCCGGCCTGCCGACGCTGAGCCCGGGAAGGTCGCGCGGGACCAGGAAGGCCGAGACGCCGCCGGCGCCTTTGATCCCGGGGTTGGTGCGGGCCATGACCGTGAACAGACCCGCCTTGTCGGCGTTGGTGATGAAGCGCTTGGCGCCGTCAAGGACATAGGCATCGCCGTCCCTGACCGCGCGGGTGCGCACCGCGGCGCTGTCGGAGCCCGCCTCCGGCTCGGTGAGGGCGAAGGAGGTGACGATCTCCCCCGAGGCGATCCCGGGCAGCCATCTGGCCTTCTGAGCGTCGGTCCCGAACATCACCAACCCCTGGCTGCCGATGCCGACATTGGTGCCGAAGGCGGAGCGGAACGCCGGCGAAACGCGGCCGAGCTCGATGGCGACCAGGCACTCGTCCTCCATCGACAGGTCCAGGCCGCCATAGGCCTCGGGGATCGAGAGGCCATAGAGGCCCAGAGCGCGCATTTCGCCGAGGATCTCCTCGGGGATCGCGTCGTCTTCGGCGACCTTGGCCTCGAGCGGGCGCAGGCGCTGGGAGACGAACCGGCGGACGGTGTCGATCAGCTGATCGCGGGTCTCGGCGTCGAGAGCCATCTCTTCATCCCCCTGGCGCTTGCATGAGCGGCGGGCGCGCCGCATTAGGCCGGACCTTAGAGGCCGGAGCTTGCGTCCGGCAAATCCGCGCCTTGCAGGCGCCGATCGAGGACCGACATGGACGGCGGCGACGCGCAGGAGCCCTGGAGGCCCATCGAGATCACCGACGGCGAGTGGGCCGGATGGCGAATCTGGAGTTCCGATCCCTTCGAGCTTCTCTCCGGACCCTTTTACTCCCGCCAGGAGGCCGACGGGAGCATGGTCTGCGCCTTCCGCGCCGAGGCCAAGCACATGAACGGCGGCGGCGCGATGCATGGCGGCTGCCTGCTGACCTTCGCCGACTACGCCCTCTTCTGCATCGCCCACGAGGCCCTGACGGATGTCGGCTCGGTCACAGCCTCGCTGAACGGCGAATTCGTCGACGCCGCCAGGGAAGGCGATCTCGTCGAGGCGCGGGGAGAGGTCGTGCGCGCCGGCGGATCGCTGGTCTTCATCCGCGGCATGGTCTCCACCGGCGGGCGCCCGCTTCTCAACTTCTCGGCGATCGTCAAGAAGGTGCGGCGTTGAGTTCGGAGCCGGCTCTCTCGGTTCTCGATCTCTCGCCGGTCTCGGGCGAAGGCACCCAGGCCCAGGCCGTCCGCGACACCCTGGAGGTGGCAGTCGCCGCCGAGCGGCTAGGCTACAAGAGGTTCTGGATGGCCGAGCACCATTCCATGGCGAGCATCTCCAGCGCCACGCCCGAGATCCTGATCGCCGCCCTGACCCAGCGCACGACCACCATCCGCCTGGGCTCGGGCGGGGTGATGCTGCCCAACTATTCGCCGCTGAAGGTCGCCGAGACCTTCATGGCTCTCGAAGCCCTGGCCCCAGGGCGCATCGACCTGGGATTGGGCCGGGCGCTGGGCGCCGATGGCCGCACCGGCGCGGCTCTGCGCTCATCGAGTTCGGAGGTCTTTCCGCACTGGTTCGCGCTTCTCAACGCCTGGCTACTGGACGCAGCGGGCCGCGAGCCCTTTCCCTCCGGCCATCCCGCCAGCGGCGTTCACGCCAATCCAAGCGGCCCTTCGCACCCCGATCTGCATCTGCTGTGCTCGTCCGCCGAGAGCGCCGAATTCGCTGGCCGCGTCGGGGTGGGGATGGTGTTCGCAGAGTTCATCGCCAGGGCCGAAGCCGGTCCGGCCATCGGCGCCTACCGCGCGGCCTTCCACCCCTCGCCATTCCGCGCCCAGCCGTTCGCCGCGGCGGCCCTGATCGCCTTCGCCGCCGAGACGCACGACGAGGCCGAGCGCCTCGACGCGCCCCGCCGGGCCGCCAGTCTCGCCTATCTGGATGGCCGCCAGCAGCGCTTCGCGACGATCGAGGCGGCGCAGGCCTACCTCGCCGAGCGAGCGGGCGATCCGCGGCTCGCCGGGGTCATCGCCCGGGGGTTCACCGGGGGAGCGGCGTGGGTGCGCCAGGCGCTCGCGGACAAGGCCGCCTCGACCAGTGCGGACGAGCTTTTCGTGATGTCGGTGGGACCGAGCCTCGAGAGCCGCATCCGCTCCCTCGAGTTGATCGCTGGGTGACGGTCTAGCCTACAAGACCATGCACTAGCTCAGATTCTTCCATGGGCGGCGGGGCCGTTCAAGGCGCGGCTTCGAGCTCGATCTTCACCACGTTGCGCACGCTTCGCGAAGGCTTGAGGTCGCCATCGACGATGAGGCGCCAGGGGCCTTCGTGGGCGGCCAGGGGGGCGCCGGCGGCGGTGTCGGCGAGGATGACCGCGCCCTTGTGGAGGTAGGCGTCGGTTTCGGCCAGGGAGAGGACGGCGGAAAAGCCGTCGGCGCCGGTGACGACCACATAGTCCTTCACCGGCTTGCCGTGCAGCATCGGTCCGGCGGGCGCGCCCACCTGGCGCAGGACGGCGGTGAGCGTGGGCCCCTCGTAGGCCTTGGCGGGCGCGCCGACCTGAATGGTGGCGCGGGGCAGGTCGGCGAGGTCCTTGGCGGCGAGGGTCGCGGTCCGCCCGCCTTGGCCGATCACGGTGATCGTCTGGCCGGCCGCGAGAGCTGGCGCGAGGAGGGCGACGAGGAAGAACGCAACGATCGGGAGTCTCATGGCGATTTCACGTCCCCGCCGTGGCGCTGGGTCGTTCGCGAATCGCCGCGAGCCAGCGGGCGAGGTTGGTCATTTCCTCGGGAAGCTGGAAGCGGACCATGCGGGCGAAGTCCAGGCCGATGAACAGCACCCCGTCGGCCATGGTCACCCGATCGGCGGCGATCCATGGGCTCTCGCCCAGGCGCCGCTCGAACAACGCCAGGGCGCGCTCGGCGCTTCGGCGGCTGGAGGCGGCGATCTCGGGGTTCTGGGTCTCCAGCGCGGCGAGCGCCGGATGGCCGTGGCGCACCGCCATCATCAACGGAGTGGCGCCCATCATCTCGGCCCGGCGCAGCCACATCTCGATGACGGCGGCCTCCTTCGCATCGCGGCCGAAGAGGTTTGGCTCGGGATGGAGCGCCTCGAGATAGCGGCAGATGGCGATCGACTCGGTGATCGTCGTCCCGTCATCGAGGGTGAGGGCCGGCACATTGGGCATGCCGGCCCTCTGCAGATATTCCGCCGTCTTGTGCTCGCCTGCGAAAAGGTCGACGTCGGCGATCTCGATGTCGGCGATGGCTTTTTCCGCCATCAACCATCGCACCCGCCGAGGATTGGGCGCGCGGCGGCTGTCGTAGAGCTTCATCGTCTCTCCTTACCGCTTCGCGCGCGGGATCTGGGAGCTATAGCGCGCCGCGCCGATTCTCGCCCTCGAGTTCCCGCACGAGCGCGGCGCGGTCATAGACCTTGGCGAGAGCCTCGCTGATCGCCGCGGTGGAGAGCGCTATGGTGCGGCTCTTCTGGGCATCGTAGGCGAAATCGCCGGCGATCGAGGCGAGATTGCCGTCGAAGGCGGTTCCGACGATTTCGCCCTTGGCGTTGACCACCGGCGAGCCCGACCCACCACCGATGATGTCGGTGGTCGTCAGGAAGTTGAGCACTGTCGTCGGATCGAGCCTTGTTCGAGCCCGGAGCCATCGCGGCGGAAGATCGAAGGGCGCCACGCCGCTCGCCCGCGCGTAGAGGCCGGCGAAGGTGGTGAACGGCGAGCCCGCCGCGCCCTGCCGCTCGCCGCCAGCGACTTTTCCATAGCTGAGCCGGAGCGAGAAGTTCGCATCTGGATAGAGGGGTTGCTCGCGGAGCGCGAAGCGCACCCGGTCGATGCGTTCGCCGGCGCGGTCGCTGGGCCCCACCACCTCCTCCTCCCACAGCTGGCGCGCCGCGCGCGACACCGGATCGGTGGCGACCACATAGGCGATCAGCGGATCGGTCGAGGCCCGCACGGCGGCCGCGCCGCCCTCCCAAAGGGCGCGGCGCAAGGCGGGATCGGCGACCCTCGTGCCGGCCACGAGCCTGGCCGCGAGCGCGCCAGGATCCTCCCTGGCGACGAAGGCCGCGGCGGCGGGAGAATCGGCGCCCAGGTATTCGCGGGTCTTCGCCAGCCAGCATTCCAGCAGCAGCCGCTCGAGGTCGACCGAAACGGGTTTTGGATCGAGCAGGATCTTCTCGATCGCCGGCAGCCGCGAAGGGGCGAAGTCCGGCAGGCGCTCAGCAACTGGCCGTGTGCGCTCCAGCGTCCCGCGCACCAGGGTCCTGGCCCAGGCGAACAGCTGCGAGCCGCCCCCCGCCGCCGCCTCCAGCTGGCGCCAGACGATGTACTGGTCGCGATAGGCCGTCTGCACCCCCGCGATCTCGCGCCACGGGTCGCCGACTTCGGCCGCCAGCTTGCGGTCGACGACCAGGCGGGCTCTCAAGAACGCCTCCTCGCGCTCGCGCTCGGCGATGAGCGCCGGGGTGTGCAGCGCCTCGCGCCTTCCTTTCAGGATCTTGAGGTCGTTCTCAGCATCGAAGAGCGCCTGGAGAGCGACCCGGCGATGCTCGGCGCTCTGGCTCGAAAAGACGATCAGGCGACCCCGGAGTTCAGCGCGCTGGAGTTCGGCCACCGGCAGGACGATGTCGCGCAAGGCCCGGAGCTGGTCGGCGGTGAGATGGCGTTCGGTGGCGCCAGGATTGCCGGAAAGGAACACCGCCTCCCCGGCGCGGGGCGGGGCGGGCGACCATGCGAGGAAGTCGGGCGTCGCCATCGGCCTGCCCGCCTCGTAGAGACGCAGGAAGGCGAAATCGAGATCGAAGCGGGGGAAGGCGAAATTGTCGACGTCGCCGCCGAAGAAGGCGGCGCTGAACTCCGGGGCGAACACCAGCCGCACATCCTTGTAGCTCCGATATCTGTAGACCTTGAACTCGCCGCCGGCGAAGAAGGCGATGACTTGGCAGCGCAGGCGTGGGTCGGCGCCGCACACTTCCCTCTCCGCGGCGGTGAGCGCCGTCTCGCGGGCGGCGACGTAGTCCTGGCCGAACTTGCCGGCCGAAGCGGCGAACACCTCGGCGGTGACATCGACAATTCCGACCAGGATCTCGGCCTGCAGACCCGGACACGGCCGCTCCTCGGCGCGGCTCTCACTCACAAAACCGTCGGCGACGAAGTCGCGGCCGGGGGGCGAAAGGCTCTGGGCGCACTCGGCCAGACAGTGTTCGCTGGTGAGCACGAGCCCCTCTGGCGAGACGACCGACCCCGAACAGCCGCTGGTGAGCCGCACGGAGGCCCGCTGAAGATGGCGCAGCCATGACTCGTCCAGGCGAACGCCGAGACTCTGGCGAACCTGGCCGGTCGGCGCGGCGTCGAAGGTCCACATCCCCTCCTCCGCCAGGGCCGGGCGCGCGGCGAGCAGAGCGAGCACACAGGCCCAAAGGCCGACCAGAGGTCTCGCCGTCGGCTGGTTCGCCATCGGATCGCTACGCCACCCGGCGCTTGACGCTCGCGGTTAGGCTCGCGCACAAGCGCTCGAAAATTCAAGGTCCAGGGAGCAAACGCATGGCCGACATCCGCTTCGACGGCAAGGTCGCGATCGTGACCGGCGCGGGCGGGGGCCTGGGGCGCCAGCATGCGCTCGAACTCGCCAGGCGCGGGGCCAGATTGGTGGTCAACGATCTTGGCGGGGCCATGGACGGATCAGGCGGTTCCTCCGAGGCGGCCACCAGGGTGGTCGCCGAGATCAATGCACTGGGCGGGCAAGCCATCGCCAACGGCTCCTCGGTGACCGACGACGCCGGCGTCGCCCTGATGGTCGGCGCCGCGATGGCCGCCTGGGGGCGGATCGACATCCTCGTCGCCAACGCCGGCGTGCTGCGCGACAAGACCTTTTCGAAGATGGAGTTCGCGGACTTCCAGTTCGTCGTCGCCGTCCACCTGATGGGGACGGTCAAGCCGGCCAAGGCGGTCTGGGAGATCATGAAGACCCAGAACTACGGGCGGATCGTGGTCACGACATCCTCATCGGGCCTCTACGGCAACTTCGGCCAGTCGAACTACGGGGCCGCGAAGCTGGGGGTGATCGGCCTGATGAACACCCTCAAGCTCGAGGGCCAGAAGAACAACATCCACGTCAACGCCATCGCCCCGGTGGCGGCGACGCGGATGACCGAAAATCTCCTGCCCCCCGAGGTCGCCGCCCGTCTCGCCCCTGAGTTCGTCACGCCAGGGGTGGTCTTCCTCTGTTCCGAGGAAGCGCCGAGCGGCGCCATCCTCACCGCCGGCGGCGGCGCTTTCGCCCTGGCGCGGATCGTGGAGAGCGAGGGGGTTTACCTGGGCGAAGGCGGGCTCTCGGTGGAGGAGGTCCGCGACAACTGGAGCAGGATCACCGACGAGGCCGGTCAGCGGGCCTATGTCAGCGGCGGCGAACAGACCCAGAAATTCTTTCGCAAGATGGGCGGCGGCTAGGGCCGTCCGCCCTCGCCGCGGTGCGAATAGCGCTTGCGCCGGGCCGGCCGCCAAGGTCTCTTGGGCTGAAGAGCCCCTCCAGGGCCGGGAGGATCGCACAGCGTGACGCGCGAGCCCGATAGCTTCGACGCCGGCAGACGCCGCCCCCTGCCCGCTCTTATCGCCTTCGCCATGCCGGGCATCGCCGCCGGCGCCCTGGCCGTGGCGCTCACCGTCTATCTGCCGAGGTATTACGCCGGCCACCTGGGCCTGGGCCTGGGGGCGGTCGGGCTGATCTTCATGTGGGTGCGGCTGATCGACATGTCCGTCGATCCGGTGCTCGGCGTCCTGATGGATCGCACGAGAAGCCGTCTCGGACGCTATCGCCTGTGGCTGGCCGCGGGGGCGCCGATCCTGATGGGCGGGGTGTTCATGCTGTTCGACCCGCCCGGCGCGGTCAGCCTGTCGTACCTGCTGGGCTGGCTGTTCGTCTACTACATCGGCCTTTCGATGGTGGTCCTCTCGCACGCCTCCTGGGCGTCGGTGATCGCGGCCAGGTACCATGAGCGCTCCCGGGTCTTCGGCGTCCTGCAGCTGATCGCCATCCTCGGGGCGAGCGCCGTCCTCATCCTGCCGGTGGTCATGGCCAAGCCCGGCGGGGCCAGCGGCGCCGGCGATGTGGCCGCCATGGGCTGGTTCGTCATCATCGCCATGCCGCTGGGCGTCATCCTGGCCCTGGCGAGCACGCCCGAGCGCGTGGTGGGCGACCTCAGGACCGAGAAGTTCGGCGTCCGCGACTATCTGGAGATGATCTGGCGGCCCGACATGCGGCGCATCATCATCGCCGACTTCTGCCTCGCCCTGGGCCCGGGCTGGATGAGCGCGCTCTACCTCTTCTACTTCCACGATGCGCGCGGGTTCTCGATCGCCAACGCCAGCAAGCTGCTGCTGATCTACATCGCCGCCGGGGTCGTCGGCGCGGCGGGGCTCTCGTGGCTCGCCACCAGGCTCGGCAAGCACCGCACCCTGATGTGCGCCAGCACCGGCTATTCCCTGGGCCTGATCGGCATCGCCTTCCTGCCCCGCGCCGATTTTGGTCCGGCCGCCGCCCTGATGTTCGCCCTGGGCTTCCTGGCGTCGGGCTTTCCTCTGCTCGACCGCGCCATGGTCGCCGACGTCGGCGACGCTGTTCGCCTCGAGCAGGGCAAGAACCGCATCAGCCTGCTCTACGCGATGATCACCACCACCCAGAAGGTCGCCGGCGCGGCCAGCATCGGCCTTTCCTTCGTCCTTCTTGGCCTCATCGGCTACCAGCCCAAGGAGGGGGCGATGAACACTCCGGGCGCCGTCCATGGCCTGGAACTCATCTACCTGATCACGCCGGTGGTTTTCGTGATGCTCGGGGGCGCCTGCTACATCGGCTACAAGCTGGATTCCAAGCGCCATGGGGAAATCCGCGCCCAGCTCGACGAGCGCGACGGGGCGATCCCGCAGGCGGCGATACTCGAAAGCCTCACCGGCGGCCAACCGGAGCCGATGCCGGAGCTTGGCTGACCACAAGACAAGGGGAGATCGCCGGTGTCGTTGACAAGCACGAGCCCTGCCGTTCCCGCGACCCGCCGACTTCCGGTCACGACGATCCTCTCGTTTTCCGCCCCGGGCCTGCCGATAGCCGGCTTGCTGCTCGTCGCGGCGGTCTACCTTCCCCGGTTCTACGTCGGCCTGGGCGTGAAGTTCGTCGCCGTCGGGGTGGCGATCCTGGCGGTTCGGCTGATCGACATCTGGCTGGATCCCTTCGTGGGCCTGGCCATGGACCGCACCAGGACGGCGATCGGGCGCTACCGTCCATGGCTCGTCGCCGGGGTTCCGCCAGTCATGCTGGGCCTCTTCATGCTCCTGCTGCCGGCGGGCAAGATCGGCGCCCTTCACCTGGTGATCTGGCTGCTGGTCCTCTACGCGGGGAATTCCATGCTCACCCTGAGCCTGGCCGCCTGGTCGACGGTGATCGCCGGCGCCTATGATGAGCGCTCGCGGCTTTGGGGCTGGACCCAGGGCCTGGCGGTGTGGGGCGCCATCGCCCTGCTGCTCTTCCTGCCCCTCTTCACCCACGGCCGGGTCGTCCTGGGCAAGGCCGCGAGCATGCCGACCGTCGGCTTGATCCTCATCATCGCCGTGCCCGTCGCGGTGCTCGTGTGCGCCCTGTTCACCCCCGAAAAGATCGCCGCGGCGGCGCAGCGCCCCCGCTTCCGCCTCTCCGAATACTGGGCGGCGGTCTCCCGGCCGTCGATGCGGCGGATCATCTTCGCCGACCTCGCCCTTACTCTCGGGCCCGGCACGACGGCGCCGCTCTATGTCTATTTCTTCCACGACGCCAAGGGCTTCTCGATCCCCCACGTCGGCTATCTGCTGATCTTCTACATCGGCGCCGGCCTTGTGGGCTCGCCCTTCTGGGGACGGGTCGCGCGGGCCTTCGGCAAGCACCGCACGGTGCAGATCGCCTGCGTCGCCTATGGCGTCGCCCAGACCATCCTGATGGTCCTGCCCAGGGTCTACGGCGGCTACCGCCTGATCGACGGCCTGCCCACGGCCATCGGGATGTTCGCCGTGGGCTTCTGCGCCAGCGCCTTCGTCCTGCTGATCCGGGCGATGGTCTCCGATGTCGCCGACGAGGTCCGCCTGGAGCAGGGCCACGACCTCACCAGCCTGTTGTTCTCGATGGTGACCACCACCAGCAAGGTCGGGGTGGCGATCACCGTCACCGCGGTGTTCCCGATCCTCCAGCTCGCCGGCTACAACGGCAAGGAGGGCGCGGTGAACACCCACTCGGCGATCTTCGCCCTGGAGATGTGCTACCTCTTCGCGCCGATCATCCTGGTGTTCGTGGGCGGGGCGATGTTCTTCGGCTACGGCCTCGACGCCCGCCGCCATGGTGCGATCCGCGAGGCTCTGGAGGCGCGCGACGCCGCCCCGGCGCCGGCCGGCGCCGAGGAGAGCCTGGTCGGGCCGCTGCCCGGAGACCCGGCCCCGCCGGCGCGGTGAGCCAGCCGCCTCCAGTCGCGCAGCCGCTTAGCCCATCGCCTTGATGAGCGTCCGCGCCATGTCCGCGAAGGCGGTCCCCATAGCGCTGTGCGGGGCGGTGGCGACCAGTGGGCGGCCCTCGTCGGCGCCGATACGCAACGCGATGTCGATGGGGATTTCGGCGAGAAAGGGGACGCCCAGCCGCTCGGCTTCGGCGCGGGCGCCGCCCCGGCCGAAGATCGGGATCGGCGCGCCCCCGGAAGGATCGGCGAAGAACGCCATGTTCTCGATCACCCCGAGGATCGGGACCGGCGGGGTCATCTTGCCGAACATCGCCGAGGCGCGGCGCGCGTCGATGAGCGCGATCTCCTGGGGCGTGGAGACGATCACCACCCCGTCGACGCAGAGCTTCTGGACCAGGGTCAGGTGGATGTCGCCGGTGCCGGGTGGCAGGTCCACCACCAGCACATCAAGCGGCGCCTGGGGCGTTCCCCAGCGCACCTCCTGAATCATCTGCCTCACCGCGGAGGACGCCATCGGTCCGCGCCAGATCATCGGCGAGCCCTCGTCGACGATGAAGCCGATCGACATGATCTTCACGCCCCACGCCTCGAGCGGCGTCAGCTTGCCGTCCTCGAACTTCGGCTGTTCGTCGATCCCCAGCATCCTGGGCGCGGAGGGCCCGTAGACATCGGCGTCGAGAAGCCCGGTGGCCAGGCCCAGGCCGGCGAAGGCGCAGGCGAGATTGACCGAGACGGTGGACTTGCCGACCCCGCCCTTCCCACTGGCGATGGCGATCACCCGCCTGACGTCGGCGAGACGCTCGGCGGGAGGCATTCCCTGGAGCTGCGCGCCGGGATCAGGCGAGACCTGCGCGCCCTTGCGCACCCGGGTCACCCCCGGCGCCCGCGCCTTGGAAGCGGTGGTCAGCACGACCTGGGCCTTCTCCACTCCAGGCGCCGCCTTCAGCGCCGCCTCGGCCGCGTCGCGCACCGGCGCGTAGAGTTCGGCATCCTCGGCGGCGACCTCGAGCATGAACCCGGCGCGCCCATCTCCGACGACCAGGCCCTGCACCAGGCCGGCCTGCACGAGACCGCCGCCGCTCTTCGGGTCGAGGATGGAATCGAGGGCGGCCAGGACGAGGGCGCGGTCCGGTTCGGGGCGAAGGCTCATCGGTTCATATTGCTTTGAGCTCCCAGGGGTCTCATATCCGAAGCGCCGAGCCGCTTTACAAGCAGGGCGCGCCGCGCCGGACGTGAAAAGGCTGGAGATCACTCCACTTCGCTATGCCCTGGAACGACAATGCCAATCCTGGCCCTTGGGGCTCGCCGCCCGCGGGTGACGGGCAAGGCCGCCCCGGCGCGCCGCGCCCGGAGGATCAGACTCCCCCACCGCGTGGCGGACCGCGCCGCCGCCTGCCGCCGCCGCCGGCCGGCGGCCCCAATCTCCGCGATCTCGCCCGACGACTGGCCGAGGAGCTGCGCCGGCTCTTCCGGGCGCCGGACGGCCGCGGCGTGCGCCCCGCGGCGATGGCGGCGATCGCCGCGGTCGCGTTTCTCGCCTGGGTGCTCACCGGCCTCTACACCGTGCAGGCCAACCAGGAGGCGGTGATCACCCGCTTCGGCGGCTACGCCAGGTCGGTGGGGCCGGGCCTTCACTATCATCTGCCCATTCCGATGGAGAAGGCCGAGCTGGTCGCGGTCACCAACCAGAACAAGACCGTGGTCGGCGGCGTCCCCGGCGCTCCGGCGCCCGACGAAAGCCTGATGCTGACCGGCGACGAAAACATCGTCGACCTCTCCTTCACGGTCCAATGGCACGTCTCTGACGCCGCCGCCTACCTGTTCCAGATCCGCGATCCGAGCGATGCGGTGAAGGCGGTGGCCGAGAGCGCCATGCGCGAGGTGGTGGGCCACAGCGCCCTCACCCCGATCCTCACCAACGGCCGCGGCCAGGTGCAGAGCGAAACCCTCGCCCTGATGCAGCGGATTCTCGACGCCTACCACGCCGGGGTGACCATCGACGCCGTGCAGATCCAGAACGCCAATCCGCCTGACGAAGTGGTGCCGGCCTATCAGGACATCGCCAGGGCCGGCCAGGACGCCCAGTCCTATATCAACGAGGCCAACACCTATCGAAACCGCGTGGTCAACGAGGCCAAGGGCACCGCCTCGAAGATCACCCAGGCCGCGGAGGGCTACCGCCAGCAGACCATCCTCGAGGCCCAGGGCCAGGCGGCTCGGTTCAACCAGGTCTACGCCCAGTACCGCCTCGCCCCCGCGGTCACGCGCGAGCGGCTGTACATCCAGAGCATGCAGGAGGTGCTCGCCCACTCGCGCAAGGTGATCATCGACGCCAAGGGCGCCAACGCGCCGATCATCCTGCCGCCCGAGGCGTTCCGCGCCAGGGGCGCCGAGACCACCTCGCCCGCTCCCTCCCAGGCCGCGGCGCCCGCCGCGCCGCAGGAGAGCGGTCAATGAGCCGGCGCCTGCTCGTCTGGATCGGCGTCGCCTTTGTCGTCGGCGTGCTTCTCGCCAACACCTTCTTCATCGTCGACCAGCGCCAGCAGGTGGTGGTGGTGAACCTCGGCGAGCCGGTGAGAGTGATCAATCCGCCCGGCGCCTACGACCCGGGACTGAAGCTGAAGATCCCCTTCGTCGAGACCCTCGTGGTGCTGGACAAGCGCAACCAGGCTCTCGAGGCGAGGCAGGAGGAGGTGATCAGCGCCGACCAGGAGCGGTTGGTGGTCGACGCCTTCGTGCGCTACCGGATCTCCAATCCGCTCCAGTACTATCGGACCCTGCGCAACGAGAGCGTGGCGGCCGACCGCCTCGAGCCGCTGATCAATTCATCGCTGCGCCAGGTGCTGGGAGCGGCGACCTCCAACCAGATCATCTCGCAGCAGCGCGCGGCGCTGATGGCCAGGACCCTGGCCGACATCCGCGCGCGGGCGGCCCGCTCGCACCTCGGGATCGAGGTCGTCGACCTTCGGATCAAGCGCGCCGATCTGCCGACCGCCAACCAGCAGGCCGTCTATCGGCGGATGAAATCCAACCTTCAGCAGCAGGCGGCGCAGATTCGCGCCGTTGGCGAACAGCAGCGGCTGGAGGTCGTCGCCGACGCCGACAAGCAGGTGACCATCACTCTGGCCAACGGCACCGCCCAGTCCTTCGCCACCCGGGGCGCCGGGGACGCCGAGAGCGCCCGGCTCTTCGCCGCCAGCTTCGGCCGCGATGCGCAGTTCGCCGCCTTCTACCGCTCGCTCCAGGCCTACGAAGGCGCCTTCGCCGACGGCGACACGACGATGATCCTCTCCCCGGACAGCGACTTCTTCAAATATTTCAAGAAGGGTCCGGCGGGGCATTAGCGGGAAATAGACGCTGGGCTCAGTCTTTGATCCGTTGTCAGAGATTGACAAATCGGTCAGATTGGGCGCGCTGAACTCGGGAGCCGTCTTATGCCCGCGCGCAACGTGAGCCTCACCGCCCATTTCTCCCAGTTCCTCGACTTCAATGTCGAATCCGGCCAATTCCAGAACGCGAGTGAGGTGGTGCGCGAAGGCCTGCGGTTGCTGGAGCAACGGCAGCGTGAGGAGGCGCTGAAACTCGAAGCGCTGCGCGCGGCGATCGAGGTCGGGCGAGAGGACTCCAGGCGCGGCCGGGTCATACCCATCGCGGCGGGCGAGGAGCACGGCTATATCGCTGGTCTCGGTCGCACGGCGACGCCCGGGGCGTGAGCCGCCCGCGCGACCTCGAACTGGCCCGCGCGGCCGAAGATGACATTGCCGCCATCTTGGACCACAGCGCCGAAGCGTTCGGCCACGCCGCCCGGCGGCGCTATGAGGTGCTGATCGCCACGGGCCTTCAAGATTTGCGAAGCGACCCGCTACGACCCACCAGCCTCGCCCGACCCGAGCTGCAAGCGGGGGTGCGCACCTATCACCTGCGCCATTGTCGCGACCGCGCCGCAACTGTGGAGGGCGCCGTGCGCGCACCGCGCCATCTCTTGGTTTACGAGGCGCCGACGACCGCACTTGTGCGCGTCCTGCGCGTGCTGCACGACGCCATGGAACTCGACCGGCACATCCCGGCGGCCGACAACAGCCCGCCGGGCGGCTGAAACGGCTATCGCAGGGCGGTCTGCGGTCTCAGCAAATTCTTCAGCTCGCCGGCGCCTCGGCCTCGGAAGCCGTCGCCCCCGGCGCGGCCTCGATCACCAGCCTCCATTCCCGAGAGCCCACGAACCAGCGCGCCGCCGCGGCCTGGACGTCGGCGGCGGTGAGCTTCTCATAGTCGCCGATGGTGGTGCGGATGAGGTCGAGGCGGCGGGGATCGGCGAGCGAGCCGGCCAGCCGCTGCAGCCAGTATTCGTTGGTCAGCCGCGCCTTCTCGATCCCGGCGATGCGCGGATTTCGCGCCCGCTCCAGTTCGTCGGCGGTCACCGGCCGGGTGCGCAAGTCGGCGGCGATGGCTTCGACGTCGGTGAAGAACCCGGCGATCTTCGCCGGCGGGGTCTCCGCGGCGCTGAACGCATAGCCGTAGTCGGGGAATACCTCGGAGAAGTCGACGGCGGTCTCGGGACTGTAGGTCGCCCCTTCGGCCACCCGCACCCGATCGATGATGCGGTTGCGAAGGACATCACCGGCGAGATAGCCGGCCCTGGCGAGGCTCATGTCGGGCAGGAAGCCGGTGGTCGGCCAGGCCAGAACGGCCATCGCCTGGTCCGGCCGGCCGGTGTCGCTGCGCTGCACCGGCTGGGTCGAGGCCGCGGGAAAGCGCACCTGCCCCGAGAGCGGTATCGCCGTCGCCGTGGGGCGTGGCGGCAGGGCGCCGAACGTCGAGGCGACCAGGGCGATCGCCTGCTCCGCCTTGATATCGCCGACGATGGTCACCTCGATCGCGCCCCTGGCGAGCGGACCGGAGAGCATGGCCGCCAGATCCCCGGGCTTGGCCGCCAGGAGTTCCACCCTGGTGGGGAACGCCCAGCGCGGGTCGCCGCCGTGGACGAGGTTGGCGAGGTCGCGCCCGAGAACTCCGCTGGGGGTGGCCGAAAGCTGTGGGAGGGCGGCGAGGTAGGCCGAGCGCGCGCGCTCGAAAGCCTCGGTTCGATAGGCGGGATCGACGAGATACGCGGCGAGCACCTGAAGCTGCGGTTCGAGGTCCTGCGGCCGGGTCAGGCCGCTGAGAGTGAAAGCGTCGTCGTCGATGGCGAACTGGGCGGCGAAGATCCGCGAGGCCAGGGCGCGCTGGGTGTCCTCGAAGCTGATCCGGCCCAAGCCGCCGCTGATGAAGGCGGCGCTCGTCCATTCCGGCGTCGGCCGATCCGCCGGCAGGTCCATCCGCCCGCGCCCGACATCGATGCGGACCAGAACCTGGTCGTTGCGAAAGCTCGTCGGCTTGACGGTGAGGCCGACGCCGTTGGCGAAACGCACGCTCACCGCCCCGAGGTCGGGAATGGCGGTGCGGCGAACGATCTTCCCGGCCGGGCCGAAGCTCGTATAGGGCCAGGCGACCGCCGCCTCGACGACGCGGCGGCTCACCGGTGTTGCGCTTACCCTGGCGAATTCCTCCGCGACCGCGCCCTCGCCGCCGGCGATGGGTTCGGGCCCGGCCACTTCCACCAGGGGACCGGCGCCGGCGAACACTGCTCGCGCGGCGGCGTCGACCTCGGCGACGGTGAGATTTTTGACGTCCGCGTCGAACAGGGCGAGGTCGGCGGCCGGGTCGGTGAACACCTCGTTCTCGTCCACCGAATCGGCGAGGGCCGTGGCGAGGGCCGGGGTTCGCCGGGTCGCCGCGCCGGCGGCGGCGTTGGCCAGGACCGCGCGCATCTCGGTGATCTCGCGGTCGAGCTCGGCCTGGCCGGCGCCATAGGCGACCAGGCGGCGGACCTCCTCATCGGCCGCGTCCAGGGCCGGCCGCCAGGCGCCGGCCGCGGAGTCGGCCTGGATGAGGGCGACCTTGTCGGAGTGGAGCAGGTTCTGGAAGATCGCCTGCGCCTCGAGGAAGGGCGGATGGGCGCCCTGGGAGAGGTTCTCCAGCCGGCGATTGAGGACCGCCAGGGCGAGGGCCTCGATCGTGTCGCGCCGACGCTTGGCGGCGCTGTCCAGCGAGACGTCATAGGGTCTCGCCCAGGCGATGATGGTCTGGGTCGAGGCGCCGGGCAGCTGGACGACCTTGACGGTCAGGCCGCGCCTGGCGACCGTTCCGAGATCGGGCTCGGCGGTGGGCGGACCCACCGCCTTCCAGTCGGAGAACCTGGCCCTGATCTTGGCTTCCACGATCGCGGGATCGAAGTCGCCCACCGCGACCAGCGTCGCCCGCTCGGGACGATAGTTCGCCTCGTAGAAGGTCCGCACCAGGCTCACCGGAGCGTGTTGGATCACGTCGACGAGGCCGATGGGATAGCGCTGCGTGATCCTCTGACCCTGCGCCAGCAACGCGATCTGCGCCTTGACCGCCCTGTACTGGGGCGTGTCGCGCAGTCGCTCCTCGGAGAGGACCACGCCGCGCTCCGGCTCCAGCGCCTTGTCCGACAAGGAAAGCTCGCTGGCGGTCTCGCGGAAGAGCATCAGGCCGGTGTCGAGGGTGTCGGCGTCGCTGCGCGGCAGATCGAGCATGTAGACCGTCTGGGTCCAGCCGGTGGCGGCGTTGGTGTCCGGACCGAAGGCGAGGCCCTTGCGCTCCAGGATCTTCACCATCTCGCCGGCCTGCACATGGGTCGAGCCCTTGAACGACATGTGCTCCAGCACATGGGCCAGGCCCCGCTCGGCGTCGCTCTCCTCGAGCGAGCCCGAGCCGATGCGCAGGCGCAGTGAGCTCTGGCCGGCGGGCGTGGCGTTGCGCATCACCGCGTAGCGCATGCCGTTGGCGAGCACGCCGAAGCGCACCGCCGGGTCGGGGGCGAGGTCGCTGGCCGCCTGCGGCCATGCCGCTGGGGCCGGGGCGGCGTGCGCCGCGGCGCCGAACCATAGGGCCAAGCCCGCGACCATCGGCAAACAGAAAGTGCGGACCATGGCGGTTCCTTCGATCAGGCGTCAGGATCGCTTCAAGACCGCCCCGGTGCTGCACCCGGGTGTCTTCGTCCCTCGGGGCTTTACTTCAGAAAAACCAAGTCCCGTTTTCGGGCTACGACATTCACACATCTCCACGGATTGCCCAAGGAACCCTCTCCATGAAGGAGAGGGAGGGGCCCATTGCGCAGCAATGGGAGGGTGAGGCGTTACGCCGTTTGGAGTTGAGCACACATCGAGGCGCCGCATGCCGTGGCGTTTACAGTCCACGTTCTCGTCGAAGACCGTCACCCCTCACCTTCCCACGCCTGCGGCGCGGGCCCCTTCCTCTCCCCTCCGGGCGAGGACGGGGCGGTCAGCGCGCATCGAAGACGACCCGCCGGGCGGTCAGGGAGATGTCCTGGCCGACTTCGTACCCTGAGAGCAGGTGGCGCGGCATTTCGGCGGCGAGGCCAACTCCGCCGAGTGTCCGGCAGTCGACGCGGCCCACCGCGCCGCGGCCGCTGACCCCGACGATACGCGCGGCCAGGCCCTCGCCCGCGCCAGCGTCGTGAAGAACGGTGTCGTGCGGACGGAAGAGGGCGACGCCCGGGCCATCGGGACGCACCGCGCCGACGGCCGGAGAGGCGAACCCTTCGAAGCGCGCGACCCCGGCGAGGAGTTCGCACGGGAGGCGATTGCACTCGCCGAGGAATTCGAAAACGAAGGGCGAGGCGGGATCGCTGTCGAGTTCCTCGGGTGAGCCGATCTGTTCGATCCGGCCGGCGTTCATCAGCACCACCCGGTCCGCCAGAGCCATCGCCTCCTCCTGGTCGTGGGTCACCAGGATGGTGGTCACGCCGGTGGCGTCGTGGATGCGGCGAAGCTCGGCGCGCAGTTCCTTCCTGACCTTGCTGTCCAGGGCCCCGAAGGGCTCGTCGAGGAGCAGCAGCCGCGGTTCGACCGCGAGCGCCCGGGCGACAGCCACCCGCTGCCTCTGGCCTCCGGAAAGCTGCGCCGGATAGCGCCCGCCCAGCCCCTCGATCTGGGTCAAGGCGAGCAGACCCTCGACGCGCGAACCGATTTCCGCCGGCATGGGCCGCGATCGCCCCGGGCGCACCTCCAGGCCGAAGGCGATATTGCGGGCCACCGTCATGTGTTTGAAGAGCGCATAGTGCTGGAAGACCAGCCCGACCCGCCGCTCCCCCGGCCTCAGGGCGAGAAAATCCAGATCGCCGAGGCGGACGGCGCCCCGGTCGGGCTCTTCGAGGCCGGCGAGGACCCGCAGCAGCGTGGTCTTGCCCGACCCGGAGGGCCCCAAGAGGACGAGGAACTCCCCGTCGCGCGCCTCCAGGGAGACGCCGTCGAGGGCGGCGAACCGGCCAAATCTCTTCTCAATACAATCGATTGTCAGGGCCACTTCAGGCGTCGATCCGCGCGAGCATCTCGCGCACTTCATGCAGACTTTGTGCGACGCCGACGCAGAGGCCGCGCATCTCCTCCGTCGCTTCCAGCAGATCGGGGACCATGATCGTCATCATGCCCGCTGCGTGCGCGGCCCGCACGCCGTTGTGCGAATCCTCCAGCGCCAGGCAGTCGCGCGGATCCACGCTCAGCCGCCGCGCGGCCTCCAGGAACGGATCGGGACTGGGCTTTCCCCGCCGGTAGTCGCCGGCGGCGACGATGGCCGCGAACCGTCCGCCGATCTCGGTCAGGTGCCGGCTCACGGTGTCGTGGCTGGAGGACGTCGCCACCGCATAGGCGAGCCCCAGCGCGTCGAGCGCATCGAGCAGTTCGACGACCCCGGCCTTGAGCGCGACGCCCGCGGCGTGTTCGGCGGTCACCCGCTCCCACACCCTGGTCTCGAACCGGTCATGGTCGAAGTCCTCGCCGAAGTGGGCCACGGCCACCGCGCGGCTGGCGTGGTCGGGCAGGCCGACCATGGAGAGGAAGATCTCCAGGGGAAAATCCCGGCCCTCTTCCCGGGCGATCTCGATCATCGCGTCGCGCACCACCCGTTCGGTGTCGATGAGCAGGCCGTCCATGTCGAAGACCACCGCCTTGACCGGCCTGGGCAGACTCATGGCTTGCCCACCGCGGGCGGGGCGAGGCGGCGGCGCAGGATCACGTGGCGGTGGCCCGGCGGCCAGTCTTCGATTTCCGCCACCCGCTCGAAGCCGCAAAGTTCATAGAGTTTCGGTGCCTGGAACTCGTAACTCATCACGAACACGAAGGCGCAACCGCGCGCCCTCGCCTCCCCCACCGCCGCTTCGACGAGCGCCCGGCCCAGCCCCTGGCCACGATGAGCCTCCTCGACCCACAGTTGCCTGATCTCGACCATGCCGGCGCTGCTATAGCCGGCGACGGCGCCGATCATCTCGCCCTTCTCGCCGCGGATGACGAAGCCCAGGCCCGCGCCATCGTCGCGCCCGGTCGCCTTGCTGTTGTGCTCATAGAGCCGCTGCTCGAGCACATCGATCTCGGGGCTCGAAAGATCGTGGCGCGGCTCGATCGCCGCCCTGCCGCCCGCGACCGTCATCGGACGAAGGCCTCCGCGCCATAGCCCTGGAAATAGAGCAGGGCGGAAAGATCGCCGTGATCGACGCTCGCGTCCGCCGCCGCCGCGAGGACCGGCCTGGCCCTCCAGGCGACGCCCAACCCGGCCGCCTCGATCATCGCCAGGTCGTTGGCCCCATCGCCCACCGCCAGGGTCTCGCTCAGATCGAGGCCGTGCGCCCGCGCCTCCTCCTCGAGAGCGGCGAGCTTGGCCTGTTTGCCCAGGATCGGCGCCGCCACGTCCCCGGTGAGCACCTCCCCGTCGTCAATGAGCCGGTTGGCGCGCTCAGCATGAAATCCGGCCGCCAGCGCGACGCGGCTGGTGAAGAAATCGAAGCCGCCGGAGACCAGCACGCAGCGCGCGCCGTGGGCGGTCATGGTGGCGACCAGGGTCCGCGCTCCGGGGTTCAGGCGCACCCGCTGCTCGAAGACGGCGGCGAGGGTCTCCAGCGGCAAGCCTTTCAGCCTGGCCACCCGTTCGACGAGCGCCGGTTCGAAGGCGATCTCCCCGGCCATGGCCCGGGCGGTGATCGCGGCGATCTCGGCCTTCAGTCCGGCGAAGTCGGCCAGTTCGTCCAGGCATTCGCAGCCGATGATGGTCGAATCCATGTCGGCGACGAGCAGGCGTTTTTTCCGCCCCTCCGCCGGCTGGGCGCAGAAATCGACGCTCTTGCGTTCCAGGGCGCGCCGCGCCTGGGCGCGCAGAAGCATCGGATCGTCACCCTCCACGAAAAGATCGGCGGCGCCGTCGCCGAGGATTTCGGTATCCTTGACGGGCCTGCCACACCCTGCGACCGCTTCGAGCGCCAGTGGCAGGGCCTCCTGCAGGCCGTCGAAGTCGCGGGCGACGAGGGTGAGGACGAGGAGCATGGGCGTGAGCTTAGGCGCGGCCCGCATCTGGCTGATCGCCGGGGCCACCGCAAGCGGCAAGTCCGCGCTCGCCCTTCGGCTGGCCGCCGTCCACGGCGCCGAGATCGTCAACGCGGACTCGATGCAGCTCTATGCGGACCTTTCGATCCTCACCGCCCGGCCCTCCGCCGAAGACGAGGCTCGCGCGCGCCACCACCTCTACGGGATCGCCGACGCGGGCGAGGCCTGGTCGGTAGGTCGATGGCTCGATGCGGCGCTCGCGGCGATCGCGGAGATCGCGGCGCGCGGGGCGCCGGCGATCGTCGTCGGAGGAACCGGACTCTATTTCCGCGCCCTGACGCGCGGCCTCGCCGCCGTGCCGCCCATCGCCGCCGCGGCGCGGGACGAGGCGCAGGCGCTCTATGACGAGATCGGCGAGGCGGCGTTCCGCGCCCGCCTGGCGGCGGTCGATCCAGCCGCGGCGGCGCGCATCAACGCCGCCGACCGCCAGAGACTGACCCGCGCCTTCGAAGTGTGGCTGGCGACCGGGCGAGCGCTCAGCGACTGGCACGGCGCGACCACCCCTCACCTGCCCGCCCGCGCCTGGCGCGGCCTGGTCCTCGATCCGCCGCGCGAGGCGCTGCGGCGGCGGTGCGCGGCGCGGCTCGAGGCGATGGTCGCTCAAGGCGCGCTCGGCGAGGTCCGCGCCCTGATGGCGCGCGGGCTCGCCCCTTCGCTGCCGGCGATGAAGGCCGTGGGCCTGCGCCCGCTCGCCGCCCATCTCGCCGGCGAGACCACGCTCGCCGAGGCGCTGGAGCGGGCGGCCGCGCAGACCCGGCGGTTCGCAAAACGCCAGATCACCTGGGTGCGCCATCAGGCGCCCGACTGGCCGCGCCTCGCCGAAGGCGGGCCGCGCGGCGCGCGGGCGGCGGCCGAGGCGCTCGTCGCGAGCGGGCGATGAGAGGCCCGCTCCCGGGCAGCAAAAGGCAGCTTTCCGTGGCAGCTTTTGGCAACATCCTGGCAACATCCTGGCAGCTTCCGGGCAGCTTCCGGGCAGCTTCCGGGCAGCTTCCGGGCAGCGGACGGGCAGGCGCGCGGCAGCTTGCGGGCCGCCCATTGGCCACCAACGGTAGCGCCCGGGCCGCTCCAGTTGGCCGGCGAGAAGAGCCATAGTCTTGATTGTATTGATGTTTTCCGCAGAGCGTGTGCGCGATCCCGTCGCACGGCCGCGAAGATCGACCGCCTTGGCGCACTTTTCTTGCAGAAAGCGCATGGGTGAGAGCGAATTCCCCGGCACGAGGCGGCTTGATATTGCGTATTGCAATAGAACGTTCCGAAAGTCAAGACACTTCCCGGCAATGATTGCGCGGAGGGCCGCGGCGCCGAAGCTTTGCTCAAACACGCTCCGAGGGGCATAGGATCGGGCAAGCGGCGGCCGGCGACGGCGCGCCTGGCGAGGGAGATGGGCGGATGAGCGAAGTCGTGAAGGTGGCCGACGAGGGCCACGTGCGGACGATCACCCTCAACCGGCCGGAGAAGAAGAACGCGCTTTCCAACGCCCTGGCCTGGGGCGTGGTCGGCGCGATCGAGGAGGCGGCAAAGGTCGACGATGTTTGGGTGATCGCCCTCACCGGCAGCGGCGACGCCTTCTGCGCCGGACTGGATCTTTCCGGCGGCGAGCCCTTCTCGCCGCTTTCGGCGCAATCGGCGCAGATCGACGACATCGGCTGGGTGGGCCACTTCCTGCTGGCGATCCGCAAGCGGTGCGACAAGCCGGTGGTCGGCGGGATCAACGGGGTCGCGGTCGGCGCCGGGCTGGGCCTGGCCATGGCGACCGACGTGCGCCTGATCAGCCGCGGCGCGCGGCTGATGGCCGGCTACACGCGCATCGGCGGATCGCCCGACGCCGGCCTGACGATCACCCTGCCCCAGGCCATGGGCTATGAGCCGGCGCTGCGGTTCATGATGGAGAACCGCACCGTGCGCGGCGAGGAGGCGGTGGCCCTGGGCATGGCCGGCGAGGTGGTCGACGACGATCATCTCGGCGAGCGCCTGGCCGCCTATTGCCAGGAGCTCTGCCAGTGGTCGCCGATCACCCTGCGCCTGCTCAAGCGCGGCATGACCAAATCGCTGGAGACCACCGACATCGAGCAGCAGCTCCGCTACGAGCTCTCGAACATCCGCATGGCGTTTTCGAGCCAGGACGCCAAGGAGGCGCGCAAAGCCTTCTTCGAGAAGCGCAAGCCGGTGTTCGAGGGGCGGTGAGGGGCCATTTGTCCTCCCCCGCGTGCAGCGGAGGGAAACCGCGAACGGTGGGGGTCGGCGCCGGCCGTCTCCCTCTCACGCGGCTCGCCGCTCGCCGATCGGCCTGACGCTGAGAAAGATGAACGCCCTGGGCTTCTCGAGCGACCCGTTCAATCGCACGATCCAGGCCGAAACCCTCCGCTCATTGAGCCACCGGCCGACCGTCGGCGCCTGCAGGCGGTTCACATGGCCGATCAGCTCCCCGTTCGCCTCGATCCTGACCGCGTTCTCGTCATGCGGATTTGTCGGATTGGCGACCAACCGGACTTCCTGGCCGACGCGCAGTTGATCGCGCGACTGCGCGTTGTGACGGTGGCCGGCGACTTCGAACACCAGATCGCGACGGGGTACCTCGGGATCCAGTGGATCGATCAAGGAGAAGCCGTCCCCGGGCAACTGCCCCTCAGTGGCGGCCAGAAGTGCGAATGGCGTCAGCGGGAGTGTCGGCCGCAACCGGAAATGTTCCAAGTACCGCCCGAAATCGGAACGATCCCGGGGCGGCAGGCGTCTGAGGAAGGCGCCGAGAACATCATCGGTATGCCACTTTGTGTCGCTCGGCGGTTCGAAGGCGGGGTAGCCGAGATAGCCGGCAGCCTTGAGGTCAGTGCGGTCCCGCCCGTTGTTGAGCGCTCGCATCTCCTCGTCACCGAAATACCTGAAGCGCGCGCCGTTCGGCCCGTCGACCAATTCCCCCACCGCCCACCTGCTTCGATCCGGCTGATCGTCAGGCGCCTGCCAAGCCAGGATCAGGCGGTCGGGTTCTCCGATGTGCTCGATCCAACGGTCCATTCTCAGGCTCCAATCCCGGCGGCGACCGCGTCTCGGCGAACTTTCACCTGGGCCGCGACGAATTCGGCTCGGGTCTGCGAAAACGCGACCGGGAAGTCAAAACGCGTGCACCAATCCACGATCTCCTCGATCCGCGAATCGGCCAATTGAATCGTGTTCCGCATCACTCCGCCAGCGCCGCCGAAGACTTTGATGAAGCGGGCGCAGAGCGCGGCGTGGCCAGCGTCTTCGGTGCTGCCCGACAGCCATCCGAAATGGTGCCGCCCGCGCGCGATGAAATCGGCGAACCTGGCTCGCTCCATGAATCGGTCCAGGTCGGCGTCGCGTATCAGGAAGCCAAGACTGGTGCCGTTGTCGAAGGGCGGCGCCATTGCGTGAAGCGCCATGCGCTCTGCGGATTGATCGACGAGGAAGCCCCAATTCGACGAGTGCCGGTCGGTGTTACCGATCATCGCGTCGAATGCGATGGTTCGGGCCCACCAACTTCGCCAATCAACGATCTGGTGCAGCCTCGTGAGGCGGATGTTGTCCCGGAGACTTCCACGGCGCTCATCCACACGAATCCCCCGCCCTTGAAATCGTTCGATCGCATGAACGAAGCGAAGGGCCGGATCCCAGACATGGCCGTGGAAGAACTCCACGAGGACACCAGGCGCATTGTCGACCGGGTCGATGGCCAGGAAGGCCGGCGGTACGGAGACACCGATGGTCCGCGAGAGTTCATAGGCGATCACCTCGCTCCAGATTTGCTGAGCCTTGGCGCCGCCAGGCTCTTTGAAGAGATAGCGATGCCCGCCGATGAGAAAGGGATGTGGCGCCGGGCTCGGACAGATGACGATGCGCTTGGGTTTCGCGCCTTGCGGGCCAATGGGAAAATCCTGATCTGGTTCCCATTCCGCAATCGAGACCACCTCGGTGGGTCGCTGCTCGACTCGATGCTCTATTGGCACGGCGCCGAGCCCGTCACGGTTCGCCGAACACGGTCACCGCCTCAGCGAGGGTCCCGACCGGATTGAGCAGACGCTCCCAGTCCTCCTCCCGCGCGAAGAGGCAGCGATAGCGGCGCGGTGCGTCCTGTTCGGTGGCGTCGGCGCACCACAATTTCAGCCGTTCCCACTTGCGTGGGTCCTGGATGTCTTCGCGGCCCTTTGTCTCGATGATCCAGATCACGCCGTCGGTATCGCGCGCGACGAAGTCGGGGCGGTAGTCGCGGATGATGCCGCCGCCGGCGGCCTGGTATTCGAGGGTGAAGTTCGTCGCCTCGGAGTTCTTGTAGAACGACTGCACGTCGGGCGCCGCCTCCAGAAACTTCGCGAAGGCCAGTTCGAAATCGTTGTCGGCGGCCACCACGTTGAGCAGAGATTTCGAAGCGTCGAACGTCTCGCGGCGCCTCACGACCTGGGGCCGGGTCGTCGAGAGCTTGATCCGATCGAGCACATGGGTCGCGCCGCTGTCGTGAACGGTGAGGCGGTTGATCGCGCTCTTCAGGGTGTCGAAGAGGGCGCGGGTAACCGCCGGTTCGGAGAGATTGCGCAGGACGTTGCGGTCATCCAGATCGACGCGGCGGTCGAAAAGGCCGTCCGCGATGAAGGCCTTGAGCTTGCCGAACAGCACGTCGAACCCGCCGACCAGCCGCAGGTCGCGTTTGATCTCGCCGGCGAACCAGCCGACCATGTTTCGCCAATCGGTGACGCCGCCGCGGTCGAGCCTGGTGGTGTGGCTGACCTCGTCGGTGTTGATGTTGCGGAAGACGATGTCGCGCTGTTCGGCCTCGCTGTAGGCGCGCAACGCCAGGCGCGGCGCGGGCAGCGCGGCGGCGTCGATCTCTTCGAAGCGATAGAACTGCCGCTCGATCCGGGGTTTCAGTTTCGGAAGCTCGATGTCCAGCGCCTCGACGTCCTTCTTCGGGTTCGCGTGGTCGATTTCCACCACCATGGGGCCGGTGGGCGCGGCGCCCGCCCCCATGGGCCGATGCTCCAGCTCGACGCCCTCGTTCTTGATGCTCTCGACGAAATCGAGAAAGGCGGGCGTGCCGAGCACGCTCACCTGTTCGGCAACATCCTGGCCGAAGAACATCCGGCGCAGGCCGCGGCCAATGGTCTGCTCCGGAAGGATGTTCGACGGCGCGGTGAAGGGCCGCAGGCCGACGACGGTGGTGACATTGCGCACGTCCCACCCTTCGCGGAGCACCATGACGGAAACGACGGCCTTGAACGGACTTTCCCAGCTGTCGATCTCGCGGCTTTGCCGGCGGAGCAGTTCGAGCTCGGCCTTGGCCGCCTTGCCCGACCCACCTTCGGCTATATCGCCCTTGGCGTTGGTGTGGATGACGAGGACCGCGCCCTTCAGGTCGGCGTTGGTCAGCTCCAGCCACTGGGCGACCTTGTCGCAATTGGCGGTGTCGTCGGTCATGACGAAGAGCACGGATTTCTTGGCCGCCCGCTCGAGCTCCTCGAACGACCGCCGCCATTCCAGAACCCCGAGGTCGAGGTAGTCGCGATAGCGCTCGACGAAGTCGTCGCTCTGATGCTGCGCAAGGCGCGCCCTGCTCGCCGCATCCGGGAGGACGGGCGTCTTGACCACGCCCTGGGCGATCGCCTCGACAAGCGGATAGTCGGAGACGGTCTGGACGAAGATGCCGCCCTGATTGTGCCTGGGCGTCGCGGTGATGTCGAACTGCGCGGAGAGACCCGACCCTTTGCGTTTCAGCCCTGCGTCCAGATCGGCGATCTGCCTGAACCAGTCGGTTTCGACGCGAACATGGTGGGCTTCGTCGTTGATGACGATGAGGTCCGGCACGGAGCGCACGATGACGCCGAGATCGACCTTGCTGTCGGTGGTGCTGGCGACGGGTTGCGGACCCAGGAACTCCTCGCGCAAATCCCAGTCGGGGGCCCGGCGCTGGTTGTCGCCGACGCGGTGGATGTTGGTGAGGAAGAGGTTTCCGGTCGGGGCGACGTGGCCGACCTCGTCCTGGATATGGACGGTGAGCTGGAAATCAGCCTGCCAGTCGCGGCCGTCGTAACCGTTGGGCGGCAGGATCGGGTCGCTGTTGAAGATCCGCCCGCCGCCGAAATCGAGGTTCAGGCGATCGAGCACGATGATGTTGGGGGCGATGAGCAGGAAGTTGGTCGAGAGCGCCGAGCCCAGCTCATAGGTCTTGTGAAAATAAGCCCAGGCGATGAGCAGGGAGGCGACCTTTGTCTTTCCGGCGCCGGTGGCGAGCTTGAGGACGTAGCGGGTCCAATCCTCCTCGAACATGCCAGCCGAAATCGCGCCGGAGCTGTCGTAGCGTGTGAGGCTCAGGGGGTCGCGGGCGTGAGCGACCTCATAGAGCCAGATGGCGCTTTCGACCGCTTCGCGCTGGGCGAAGTACCAGCGAAAGAGAGCCGGACCATCCGGCCCATAGACGACGTGATCGCGCTCGAACCACCAGGTGAGCAGGCAGCGCGTCGCCTCGCTGGCCCCCTCGTAGTTGGCTTCGCGCCAGCGGCAGACCTCGCGCCGAACCTTCTCGACGAGCGGCGGAATGAGCTTGTCGCGGCCGATGCCGTCGAGAAGCGCCTGGCCCGGATACCAGCGTACATCGGGATGGAGGATGGCGTAGGGATCGGCCGGAAAGTTGGGGTCGAGCGCCACGGGTCAGCCTTGCGTCCGACCGGCGGCGTCGTATCTTGCGCTCATGAACATCAAGGTCGTCGTGCACGAAGCGGAAGAAGGCGGGTTCTGGGCCGAAGTCCCCGTTCTGCCGGGCTGTGCCTCGCAGGGTGCGACGATGGATGAGGTCGCCGCTAACGTCCGCGAGGCGATCGCTGGGTGGCTGGCGGCAGCCTGACCGATACCGACATTTGCTGAGATTCTTCCTCCCCCCCCTCCATGGGGAGGGTGGATGCGAGCGCTTGCGAGCAGACGGGTGGGGCGCGGCGCGGCCGGCGAGAGCCCCACCCGTCCCGCTTCGCGGGCCACCCTCCCCATAAAGGGGAGGGAGGTTTGCGATTGGCCCCGGCCTCCCCTCACACTTCCACTCCGATCAGCTTGGTGGTGTCGTTGCCAAAGATGTCGATGACCTTGATGGCGATGGTCTTTCGACCGGAGGTTCCATAGGTGTGGACCGCGCTGGTCAGTTCGAGGCTTCGGTTCCTGCGCGTGCGAAACGACTGCCACTCGTTCTCGAAAATATAACCGCCGGTCCATTGCGGCACGTGATGAACGCTGCCGTCAGGGCGCGTGCGCGTCTCGACGATGGTCTCGGGGCGGCTCAGATAGTCGAAGTCCACCGCCCAATAGTCGATCCAGTCCGTCCACTGCTTAGTGAGCACTTCGCGGGTCACGGCGCCGGCCTTGTCCTTGGTGACCTTGACCACCTGGCCGCCGTCAACGGTGACCTTCGTGCCGGATTTCATGTCCTGGACCAGCTTGTCGATGTCATCCTGGCGATAGCTGACGCCGAAGTTCTTCAGCGAGACCGTGACGCCGCGATCCTTCTTTGACACCACCTCGGCGGCGGCCTCGACATAGGCGACGTCGTGGAAGCTGACCTGGCCCTTTCCACCGCGCGCTTGTCGAAGACATCCTTGGGAATGTAGCGCAGGGCCAGGGTGACGCCTTTGGCCCTGGCTTCGTCCACCAGCCGCGGGGTCAGCCCCATTTCGAACTCGAAGCCGAGGATGTCGACCCGGCCCACGCCCATCCGCCGCGCGGCGTCGATCGCTTCGGCGACCGTGCTCTCCGTGACCGGCGCGTCGACCGGCCCGACGAGAACCAGGGCGTCCTGCTTGCGGCCATGGAATGGTGGCGACTGTCCGACGCCGCGCGCCTGGTAGGCCTCAAGAATCAAGGCTAGATAGCGCGCCTCCTTGGCCGCGCTCTGCGCTGCGCGCTCGGGTTCTGGAAGGGTCGGGTCGATGCCGACGAGCCACTGTCGTTCGTACTTGCCTAGGTTGAGTATCTCGAAGCTGCGATAGGGCTTTCCGGCCGCCTTAAGTCCCCGCTGCACGCCGATCAGGCGCTTGCGGCTGGTGTGGATGGCGAACCGCCCCAAGTCGCAGCCGATCCACTTGCGACCGAGCTTCTCGGCGACGGCCAGGGTAGTGCCCGAGCCGCAGAAGAAGTCGGCGACGAGGTCGCCGGGATCGGAGCATGCCTCAATCGCTCGCCTCAAGAGATGTTCGGGTTTCTGCGTAGCGTAGAACAGATTCTCCGTCTTGTCGGCTGGTTGAAGCATGGATAGCCGCCACACGTTATCTATCACGCGCTCCGACCTATCAGAATAAAGGACGTTACCTTGGTCATCGCGGGCATTGATCATTCTCCCATCAACCTTCTTTCTCACCAATTGTTTGACAGGAACGTCCCTTGCCTCTGTCAGAGGAGTGAAGGCGTAGTCCAAGTGTCTATCTTTTGTATACCAAAATATCGTATCTGTACTTCTTGGAAACACACCTTTGCGCGTATCCGGCATTTTATTGTAGTAATACCAATATATTTCGTTTCTGAAGTTCTTACCATAGAATATTTCATCAAGTACCAATCGAAGCTGAGCGCTCACTCTCCAATCACAATGTAGAAAGAAATTACCGTTCGGAGCGAGGAGATCCCAAATTATACGAACTCGCTCCGAGATCATAGAAACGTAAGAGTCAATTCCGCGACCCCATGTGTCCCTGTAAGCGACGTCTTCGATGACGCTTGGAGATTTTTCGACTGTCTCTTCCCCAATTTCTATTTCGACAGAAAAATCCGCGCCAACGTCGAAGGGCGGGTCGATGTAGACAAGCTTCAGCCCGCCGGCCGCCTCGATCTGGCGGCGAAGCGGGCCGCCCTTCAGTGAGGCGACGACGAGCTTGTTGTCGCCCCAGATGAGCTTGTTGGACCAGCCGCCCGCCTGCCTGCCGCCTGCGCCGACGGTGAAGAGATCACCTGTGCCGAAGGCGCCGAGCTCCCCCTCCGCGCGCGGCTCGTCGATCTGCTCGATCGACTGGAACGGCAGGACGACGTTGGTGACCTCGCCGGTCTTCCCCGGCCAGATCAACTCGGTCTCGCGCGGCTCCTTGAACAGCAGCCACCGGAACCGTTCCGGTAACGGCTCACCGCGATCGAGGTGTTCGCGGATCAGCGCCTTGTCGTGTTCTGTCAGGTCCATGCGAATCTCGGCGGCTCCCTGACGTATCTACCACTCCGCACGCATGGCGCAGAGCCCAGGCCGCCGATTGCCAGGAGCTCTTCCAGTGGTCGCCGATCACGCTGCGCCTGCTCAAGCGCGGCATGACCAAATCGCTGGAGACCCCGACATCGAGCAGCAGCTCCGCTACGAGCTCTCGAACATCCGCATGGCCTTTTCGAGCCAGGACGCCAAGGAGGCCCGCAAGGCCTTCTTCGAAAAGCGCAAGCCGGTGTTCGAGGGGCGGTGAGCGGCGGATAGTATCCAGACAACGTACCGTGTTGCCCGTATGCGCCTCGCGCAGCGAGACAACACATGCGCTGTTTGGCCGGCAGCGAAGATGCCAAACTATACCCTAAGCGATGGGCGTAATTTTGGCGCCGGGCGCACTAACAGTTTCGTCAAACATATTAGGATACGGTCATCGACGTCTACGCCAACTCACCGAGCGGAATAGAGTTCCCTTGGCCGTCTTGGTACAGTCGTCATCTGTATATCAGCAATGATCGCATTGCCGTATTTTCTCCTCAATACGCCTATGAACGCCGGTTCAACGGCGTTTATGAAAGCCAGCATTCCAGAAAGCATCTGCTTATCCTCAGCGTCTAATGTTCCCATGACGGCATGATGTACCGATGCCGATATCGTTCTCTTCTGGTTGCGGCCGATTGTAACTCTTCCATCATTTGCAAGAGTCAACCCGGTTACGGCTCTATGATATTTCATCGTTACATACGTCGTCTTTTCCCCATTTATTGACAATTTCGGAAATTGCAGCCTTCGAAGTCGCCTTGCGACCGTCGACATTACTCCAGTCAAATATCCAGTTCTTGGGGCAGAAAACGTCATATCGTCCGCGTAGCGGGTATATATCACCTTATCCTTGCTCAACTCCTCACTTAGAGACTCGTCAAACTTGTACATTAGAATGTTCGACAAAATAGGCGACGATGGCGCCCCAATCGCCAAGCTCAGAGAGCGTGTGCCTTTTGGTTTGAAGAAAAGAAGCTGAGCGGTGAGCGCAACGTCAGTCCGTTCCGTAAGACAGCCAGACTCCCCGCAATAGGAGACCCAATCCGCAACTCTGATGGACGGAAAAAAATTCTTCAGGTCTAACTTCAATATCGGCCCACTCGCCGCATGCGGACGAGCGTTGTCGCGGATCGAGATGCCTTTCCTATAGGCAGTCGCCGCAGCGTGAACCGGCAGCTCCTCAAGCAAAACGCGCATAAGCGCCCTTTGCACCGCCTTCACCTCTCTCGCCGGTTGCGCGATTTGGCGGCTGCCCCCGCTCCGTTTCGGTATGCTGTACACTTTATACCTATGGGGAGCTGACACCATTATGCGCTGCAGATCCAATTGTCTCAAACCGGTTTCCTCGCCCAATGCCATCAGAAGTTCGGTGGTCACTGGCTTGCGCTCCTTACCGCCGCGCGAATGCACGCAAAACGGTCTGGATCGTTAAGTTGCCAATAGACGCGAATGTCACCTCGCCACCTTTCCCTATCGAATTCCGGCACTACACCATCGATGAGATCAAATGTTAGAGCGAGATTTTCAGCTACGCCAGAATGAAATGTATTCAAACCTATCTTTTCAATCTTTATCCATCCTAATAGGCTAGCGCAATTTAATAACTGGTGCGTCCGTTCCTCCGTTACAGCCAACTGCATCTTAGATAGTAGATCAAGAATCTCGGTCATCGTCAGAGAGGCGTAATACTGAATCAATCCAGTAATAACCTTTATCAAATGTCCATGACGATCGCGTATCAATCCCCGCTTTTCGGTCTTTTTCACTCTTCCTAGTACCTGCGTGCGCATGAATTGCGAGAACGTAGATAAGTCAATGTTTGCACAAGATGATAGATTGCCGATATTGTGTTCTGATAATTTAATTACGCAAACTGAGTTGTCGCCATAGTCAGTCATCAGCGAATATATCGGCCCTAGGCGTATGAATGACGTACGGTTGTAACTTTCGTCATCTATGACGACTAGCATCTTTGGAGCGATTTCGTCATCCATCGCGAAAGCACCTAGCTCGGCTAGACTTCCGGGACTTTCGGAAAACAGGAGGATAAGTTCTGAAACCTGAGCTATATCACGTTCGAATTTGAGTAACTCGCTATACCAACCGACGGGCCGAAGATATGGCATCAGTTCAGCTCTGCGAATATCGAATTTATCGAAAGCTGGAGTCTTGGTAACCCTGAGGAAGGCGTCCCTGAGGGAGGCTGGCGGTTCCGCGTCATTGGCGATCGCGCCGCCACACACGAAGATCACGGACGTGGGTGCATGCACCCAGACGGCATGGACGTCCATGAAATCGACGATGTCGGGAATGCTTCCGGCGATCACTTACCTAGGCCGTGGAAGAGAACGGGGTCTTAGCGAGCGGAGCGGCCGAGGAACGAGGACGGTAAGGCACCGGTCTCTTCCACGGCACAATAAGACTGACCAATCGAATGAGGTCTGGCGAAGCGCCGGACCAAACACCATCGCTGGTGTTTAACGCGTAAGTGGTGCGCGCATTCTGGTGTCCCTTCACCGGGATGTCAAACGTAGCAATTTGAGACCTGCGACCAGTGATCCAGTGAGCATGCGGACGATACTCAGGGGTGAAAATCCGGCATAGCGCACTCTCGACGGCCCCGACTCGCTACCCCGCCCGTCCCCGCGCCTCGTCCGCCCCGCGGGCTCAGCCCAACGCCCCCCGGATGCCGATCGGGCGGTCGGCGGGGTCGATCAGGACGCCAGGGTTCATGACGCCGGCCGGATCGAGCGCTCTCTTGGCGGCGGCCAGGGCGCCGCGGAAGAGGGGTGGGGACTGCGCCTCGTAACCGCCGCGGTGATCTCGGCCGACGGCGTGGTGATGGGTGACGGTGCCGCCCAGGCCGACGACGATCTCGCCCGTCGCCTGCTTGATCTCGCGCCACTTGCTGAGCGAGTCGGCAAGCCTGCCGTCCGCGGCGCCGAGGGCCGAATAGGAGAAATACGGCGCCGGCCCGTCCGGATAGATGTGGGTGAAGCGGCAGGAGACGCTCGCCTCGTGACCGCACACTTGGCCGATCACCCTGGCGGCCTTCTCCCGCACGCCTTCATAGAGGGCCTCGAAGCGGTCCCAGGTGATGGCGGTCTCGAAGGTGTCGGTGATGAGGCCGAGCGCCACCGCCAGATCGCGAGAATAGGGCATGCGGATGAAGGCGTTGCGCCACTGGCCGGCCGCGCCCGCCCGATGCTCGGCCGCCCCACCCCGAGGCGCCAGCGAGCGCGCCACGGCCTGCGCGTCGAACCGGCCCCCGAAGTCGGCGACGAGTTCGAGCGCCCGCTGCATCCAGGCGTCGAGCGGATGGTCGGCGGATTCGAAGCCGAGCACGAGGATCGCGGTCGCGCCGTCGCCCACGCCGTTGTTGCGCGCCTCTGCCGGATCGAGCAGGCGGCAGTTGGATGGATAAAGTCCCGACTGCGAGAGCGCCCGCACCGCCGAGGTGGCGCTTTGCATGGAAGCGAAGGCGATGCTGGCCGAGGCCTGGTGCGTCGGGCGATCCTGCAGCCGCATCCACGCCTCGGTAATCACGCCCAGGATGCCTTCGGAGCCGATGATCAGGCGATCGGGCGAAGGACCCGCGCCCGAACCGGGCAGGCGCCGCGTCTCCATGACGCCGGCGGGGGTCACGGTCCGTGTCGATTCCACGAAGTCATCGATGTGGGTGTAGAGCGAGGCGTAGTGGCCGCCGCTTCGCGTCGCGATCCAGCCACCGAGCGTCGAGAGCTGCAGGCTCTGCGGGAAGTGGCGCAGGGTGAGGCCATGCGGCTTCAGCTGGTCCTCCAGCTCGGGGCCCAGGGCGCCGGCCTGGATGCGGGCGGCGCGGCTGACGCGGTCGATTTCCAGCACCCTGTGCAGATATTGCAGGTCCAGCGAAACGGTCCCGGCGTAGGTCTCGCCCACATCGGGTTCGACGCCGCCGGCCACGCTCGAGCCGCCGCCGAAGGGAATGACCGCGAGGTTGGCGCGCGAGGCCCAGTCGAGAAGGGCGGCGACGTCGCCCTCGGATTTGGGGAAGGCGACGAGGTCGGGCGGATGGCGCACGTCGCGCATCAACATCCGCACGATGTCGGCGAAGGATTTGCCGAGGCTATGGGTCAGCCGGTCGTAGGGCGTCACCGAGATCATCGCCTCGAGCGCGGCCGGCGCGGCGATGCGCGGCGCGCGCAAGGGAAAGTCGCCGACGCGCGGCGCGGGCGCCTCCGGTCCGGCGGCGCCGATCCGCAGCGCCGTGGCGCGCACCCGGGCTTCCTCGTCGGGCGAGAGGCCATCGTCGGCATAGCCCCAGCCGTAGAAGCGGAGCTTGCGGCGACGGGCGAGGGTGGCGGTTTCGCTCATGGCGTCACCCTACCGTCATCGGCGGG
>Ga0208849_1000239_pt1 | contig 53264 bp, 49 predicted proteins | sample NGESurdeep072012_10_FD_184470 | JGI IMG/M metagenome (GOLD analysis project Ga0208849, IMG submission 184470) | Arctic peat soil microbial communities from Barrow, Alaska - NGEE Surface sample 53-3 deep-072012 (SPAdes) | ecosystem: Environmental > Terrestrial > Soil > Wetlands > Peat ... | reverse complement strand
CCGGCCGCTGATCGTCAAGACCGTCACCTACCATACCGTGACCGTACACTCGCCAACGATGCGGCCAATGCCGGTCATGGTGCCGTCAACGAGGGCCACGGTCGTCGCCGCCCGAGAGGTGCCCGCGGCAGTCCCGGTCCGCGCGCTGCAAGCTCAGGCCGCGCCGTCCATCGTCGCATCGGCCGCGCCCGTGCAAGTTATCGTCCCCGCCAAACCGGAGCCGGGCCCGCCGGTGGCTTCGGCCGTCGGCTACCAGCTCGCCTCAGCCAGTTCAATCGTCATACCGGCATCGCATGCGCATAATGGCTGGGTGATCCAGATCGGCGCCTATGGCGCCGAAGACGAAGCGCGCCAACACCTTACCGAAGCCAAGCTCAAACTGCAGGCGGCGCTCGCCTCGGCCAACCCATTCACCGAGCGGGTGCAGAAGGGCGACACAACATTCTACCGCGCCCGCTTTGCCGGCTTCGACAGAGCGACGGCTGAAGCCGCATGTCGTCAACTGAAGCGCAACGATTTCGCCTGTATAACGGTCAAGGACTAAGAAGCATTCCCGCCCATCCTGTCGGTGTATGCGGCAGGATCAAATAGCGTGCGGTTCGGCAGGTACGGCGTAAATGGAACGGGCGGGTAGCCACGCGAGGACCAAGTGGGAAACCTCAGCGATGGCGGCGAAGCAGCACTTCCTTGGCCTCATTGACGCGGGCCGCAAGGTACGTCGACCCCCCCTGGTCGGGATGCAGTTTCTTCATGAGCGACCGGTGAGCGCGGGAGATGGCCTGCGCGTCGGCGCCGGGCTCAACGCCAAGGATCTGATAAGCTTCCTGTTCGGTCATTTTGCTGCCGCGCGCCGCGCGCGCCCCGCCCCCCGCAGCCGCATCGTACTGCGCGTGCTCACGCCAGCCGGGATGCCGGCGGTCAAGATACGCTGCGAGTAGATCCCGGCTGTCGCTGTCCATGGCGCCGAGCAGACCGATCAAAGTCTGCGGGTCGAGCGCGTCGAGCGATGCGCCTTTCTGCGCACCGGACAGAATGCGGCCGCGCATCGTGCCGCTATCGTGATCGAGCTCCATCTCGACGAATGCGGTACGCACCCGCGAAATCTGGCCCGAACTTTTCTTCGTGCGAGCGCCGAAGCTCGCCGGCCATAGCGAAATCCAGCCGAGCGCGCCGAGACCGATAGCGCCGACCGTGATGGCCGGGCCAATTTCGCCGCGAAACAGCAGAAACGTCGCGAACAGCAGCGCCGCGCCGCCGCCGAGAGTCCGCAACAGCTTTGCCGCTTGCTTCGGGTCGGCCTTCGAAAACGACTTGCCGGCCCACAGCAACAGCACCAGAACGACGACGCCGAGAAGAAGTGGCATGGCGGCTGCTACGTAAGTTGCGCCAGCAGACGCGTCGCGCCGTCGCTGCGCGGCTCAAGCGCGGCGAGCGCCTTCATGCCGCCGGCCGCATAGGCGGCGACCGCGCGCAACAGCTCGGCCAATTCGTGAGCGGCGCCGGGAGCGAAGCGGCAATAGGCGCCACGCGTCAGCCGCGCAATCTCGCGAAACGCCTGCTCGCAGACGGGCTCATAGCCTTCCTGAAACATGAAGGCTGGAATACTGCGGAGCCCAAGCTCGCCGGCCCGGGCACACAGCGCATCCAGTTCCTCCTCCATCGCGTCGCCGACGAACACCAACGCTGCGACCTTATCGCTGTCGTTTTCGCGGCGCGCGTGGGCGAGCACCTTGCCGATCTGCGTATGGCCGCCGCGGCAATCGATCCGCGCCATCAGCGCGCCAAGACGCTCCGGCTCCGCGATCCAGGACGATGCCCGGCATTCGGCAAGCCCGCGATAGTAGATAAGCTGAATCGCGAGACCGCCGACGGCGGCGGCTTCGCGAAACATATCGGCCTGCAGGCGGCAGGCCTGGTCCCACGTCGGCTGCCGGCTCATCGTGGCATCAAGCCCAAAAATCAGGCGGCCACGCCCCGCCGCTGGCGCAAGGGCGCTGACGCGGTTCAAGAAAGCGTCGATCTCCGGCCGCGAGGCCGACGCCGGCGTCCTGCTTTCGGCCTGGGCGGGCGTTTGGTTATCGCGATCTCTGCTCATTGGGGTGTTGGCCGCCGGGTTCAAAGTTTTGCCTAAGGTGGCCCTGCAAGCGTGGCGGCGCAATGCTCGACGGGAATGAAGGGAAAAGGATGAAAATGCCGCGCGACCTCGTCAGGCGTACCTACGCCTCATCGGCGAGCAGGCCGTGGGTCTCGAGCGGCCTGTCGGCCGACGCGAGCCATTCGGCGCGCGCCGCGGCCCGGCGTTTGCCGCGCGGGTCGAGCGGGAGCTTCAGCGCCTCCATCAGCGCCTTGACCTCGTCGCGCGCCGAGATGTGCGAAAAGCTCGGCCGCAGGCCGAGCGTATCGCCGCCAATCTCGTCGAGCGCAGTCAGGCCCCGCGGAAAGAATTCGCGGTAAATTACCCGTTCGATAAAGCCATCGGCCGAGCGAAAGCCGAGTTGCCCGGCAAGCCTGTCGACGCCCTCACCGACCAGCCGCTTGTTGCGCGATCCGAGCGCCGAGAGCCGGTTACGCAGCACCACCCAATCGATCAATCCACCGTCGACCAGCCGCCGCTGGCGGCGGGCGTCGCGCACCATCTTGGCGTAATGGCTGACGCGGCCAACCTCAAAGGTCGTCGGATCGACGCTGCCGAGCACGTCGAAATCCACGAAGCTGTCGTTGAGCGGCGTGATCAGCGTATCGGCCATCGAGTGGGCGAGCCGCATCAAGTAGGAATCGCTGCCCGGCGTATCGATGACGATGAAATCGTGAGTACTTTCAGCCTCGGTCACCGCTTCGGCAAAGGCGGAAAATTCCTGCGTCTCGACCTCGTCAATGCGCGCGCCCTTGCCGCGCGCGATGCAATAATGCTTGGGGAGCACGAGCTTGACGCGGGCGCGTTCGCCCCAATCGCGCCTGTTCTCGACGTAGCGGGTAAAACTTCGCTGCCGCGAATCCAGATCGATGGTGGCGACGCGTTGTCCGGCCTGCATCAGCGCGATCGCGATGTGCATGGCGGTGGTCGACTTGCCAGACCCGCCTTTCTCGTTGCCGAGGACGATGACGTGGGCCGTATCCGGCTTCCCGACATCCACCTGCATCAACATGAAAACGCGACCTCAGCGCACAACGCACGCTCTCAGGCTTGCAACGCGTATGATCAAGATACAGCATGACGCTCGATAAGTTAATCCGTAACCGCGCGATGCATTCAACAAAATTGACAGTGTGCTCGCGCCGCAACGCTCGACACATCGACATAATGACACATCGACACAATGAAAAAACTGAAACCCGGTCGCAACGGCACACGCGAGTCATCAAAAAATTGTCGCAGTTGCGACGCGCCGTCGCCGAATTTCGCGCGCGACGGACAAGATCACGCGCCGCGCAACAAACGATCGCGCTGGTGCCGACCATGGGCGCGCTGCACGAGGGCCATCTGTCGCTTATTCGCCGCGCGCAGCGTCGCGCCGATCGGGTGATCGTCTCGATTTTCGTCAATCCGGCGCAGTTTGCCCCCGACGAAGATTTTCGCAGCTATCCGCGAACTTTTGCTGCCGACCTTGCGGCGTCGCGCGCGCTCAATGTCGATCTGATCTGGGCGCCGTCGGCGGAAACGATGTACCCGCAAGGCTTTGCCACCAGGATCGCACCCGAAGGTCCGGCCCTGGCTGGCCTCGAAGACGCGTTTCGACCGCACTTTTTTTCCGGCGTGGCGACGGTCGTGGCGAAGCTGCTGACGCAATGCGAACCGGACATCGCCATCTTCGGCGAGAAGGATTACCAGCAGCTCAAGGTGATCGCCCGCCTGGCGCGCGACCTCGATCTCAAAACCCGCATTCTCGGCGCGCCGATCGCCCGCGAAGCCGACGGGCTGGCGAGGTCATCGCGCAACGTCTATCTGGCGCCGCAGGAACGGCAAGCCGCGCCAACGCTCTATCGTGTGCTCATGGATTGTGCGGCCGCGATCGCTGCCGGCGAGCCGATGGTGGCGGCACTCGAGGAAGGCCGCGCAGCGATCACGCGCGCAGGCTTTGCGCTCGATTACCTCGAAGCGCGCCACACCGAGACGCTGGCGCCGATGAGCTCAGTCAAGGAAGGCCCGATCCGGCTCCTGGTCGCGGCGCGGATCGGACGGACGCGGCTGATCGATAATGTGGCGGTGTAGGCGTCCCCTACTTCCCCGCCGCCTTCATCGGGTCCTTCACGTTCGGAAATGTCTGAAACTCCGTACTCCAGAGCTGCCCGTTCAGCTTTTCGACCTTGCGAATGTAGATGTTGCTGACGATGTCGCGCGTCGCCGGGTCGATCGAGACGGGGCCGCGCGGGCTTTCCCATGCCATGCCCTTCATGGCCGCGATCAGCGCGTCACCGTCGGAATTGCCGTTGGTCTTCTTCAGCGCTTCATAGATCAGGTGCATGCCGTCATAGCCGCCGAGCGAGACAAAGTCGGGGCGGAAATGGCCGGCCTTCTGCATCGCAGCGACATACGCCTTGTTCAGCGCGGAATCGTGCGAGGCCGAGTACGGCCCGGCCGTAATCATGCCGAGCATCTGATCGCCCATATGGTTGAGATCGTCGTCGTCGGTGAGATCGCCCGGGCCGATGATCTTGATGCCGGATTTACCGAGCCCGCGTTCGGCGAACTGCTTGGCAAAGATCGGTGCCTGCGTGCCGGGGAAATAGATGAAGGCCGTGTCGGGCTTGAGATCGCCGACGCGTTGCAGAAACGGCGCGAAGTCCGGATTGGCGAGCGGAATGCGGATCGACTGCATGATCTCGCCGCCGACCTGCTTGAAGCGGGTCGTGAAGGCGGTCTCCGCCTCGATGCCCGGCGCCCATTCGTTGACCAGCGTGACGACGCGCTTGGAGCCGTTCTTGGCCGCCCACTCGGCCAAAATCCACGATTGCGGACTGAGGATGAAGCCGGCGCGCACGAAATATGGCGACTTTGTCGTGGTGATCGACGCGCCCGAGCTGATGACGAGCGTGGCCTTCTTGGACTGCGTGATCAGCGGCGCAACCGCGAGCGAGGTCGGCGTGATGCCGATGCCAACGATGTCGACCCTATCGTTGACGATCATCTCCTGGACGATGCGGTGGGCGACATCGGCAACGCCGCCATCGTCCCGAATGGTCAGCTGGATCTTGCGTCCCGCGACCGTGTCGCCGTGCTGCTCCATGTAGAGCTTGATCGCGGTCGTCGCCTGCCGGCCGACGGCGGCAAAGCCGGCACCCGTCAGCGGAATGCTGATGCCCATTTTCAGAGGCGTATCGGCGGCAGCCCGGCGGGCGAACAGGCCGGTCGTGGCGGTCGCGGCGGCACCCTTGAGCAATGTTCTGCGATGCATAGCGTTCCCCCCCTTTTTCAATCCTGACGCGCAGCGCTTTGCGCCGGCCCTCGCGATGGAATTTACACCGCTTCCAGATGCGGAATTTGCGGCCGCTCGCCGCGGGCCTTGCCGCGGATCGGCGGCTTCGGCAGGCTCGCGGCGCCACTCTCCATGACGAAATCGTGAGTCAGCGAATACCACGGCCCACCGGCATCGCCCGCCGGCGTCCGCTCGGCGGCGCCATGCTTGACGTATTTGCCGATCAGATGCCGCGTGACGCCGAACTGGGAATCGCTTTCGAGGTTCGGGTCTTCCGGATCGTAAAGCTGCGAGATCAGCGTCTTGAAGCCCGGCTTGTAAACCAGGAAGTGAAGATGCGCCGGCCGCATGTTGTGCCGCCCTGCGACGCGCAATAATTCACCGACCGGCCCGTCAATCGGGATCGGATAACCGGCCGGCTTCACACTGCGAAAGCTGATGCGCCCGTCTTTATCGGTCGTGAACTTGCCGCGCAGGTTCATGTCGGCCTGGACCGGATCCTGGTTCTCATAGAATCCTTCGGGCGACGACTGCCAGATATCGACTTCGGCGCCGACGACCGGCTTGCCGTCAGTGTCGCGGAACGTGGCATCCACGAACAGCGCCGGTCCCGGCGTCGGCGATCGTATGATCGTGCCGCCGTTCGGCGTCGCCGGCGAATCCATCCGCCAGAACGGGCCGAGCGTATTGGCGTCGGTCTCGGTCTGGCCGTGGTCGCCGTTGTTGAGCAGGCAGATCAGCGGCGACAGGCCGAGCGAACCAGCCATCAGCACGGCTTCGTTATGGTTCTCATTCGAGTTTTGGCCGATCGCCACGAGATAGGCCATCGCGGTGTGGAATTCCTGCTCAGTGAGCCTCACTTCGCGGGCGAATTCGTGCAGGTGACGGATCAGGGCGGACAGGATCTCCCGCGCACGCGGATTTTCGGTGCGCGCATAGGCGCCAAGCACCGCCTTGGTAACGTCCTTCTCGTTTTCGATAATCATACTCGCGCTCCGCAAATCCGCCGGCGGCCATTCCGCTGGCGCGATTTTACGTGATCGCGCGGTGCGGCGCCATGCGGCGGCCGCACGACTGGCTGCTACATCAGCCCGAGCTCGCGCAGCTCGCGCCGCAGCTTCTCCGGCATCGAGGCCGCACCGGGCGCCGCGCTGTCGAGGTCGCGCGGCGCGTCGACCGGTTGCAGATAGCGCCAACCCTGAAAGGCACGATATGGACGCGGCGCCACCAGCACCAGTTTGGGATCGAGCACCAGCCCACAGCGCCCGACACCGTCCTTGTCGCGGAACGGCCGCACGGCACGGATGCGCTGCCGGCACATGATCTCGCCGCGAATGACCCAGAACAGCGAACCGCCGTCGGTCAGTTCATCGGCGCGTTTCGGCACCATGCGGGTGCGGTGGATGTGCTCGGGTTTTTCGCCGCGTTTGCGCTTGTCTTTGAGCTTTTGCTTGATCCAACCCTCGAGATCGCGGATCGAATCGCAGCCGACGCACAGTTTGATGAGATGCAGAGACATGAGGCTACATTAACGCGCTTCGGCGGGCTCGATCATCATGATCTCGCCGCCTTCCACAACCTGTGCGCCCGGGCTGACCGTGACCTGTTGCACCGTGCCGGCAAACGGCGCCTGCAGCGTGTGTTCCATCTTCATCGCCTCGATCACAACCAGCGGCTGGCCGCGGCTGACGCTTTGTCCGGCGGCGGCAAAAAGCTGCAACACACGGCCGTGCATCGGCGCCCTGATGATGCCGTCGCCGCCCGACCCACCCGCCGAGGCGGCGGAAAAATCCCGCATCCGCACGCGCGTCTGCCGGCCGGCGCGCAACACGAAGGCGCCATCTGCAACGAACACGGTCGCATCCGCGGCCGGTTCCGCGCCGCCGACCGCAACATGCGCACCGTCTTTCGCGTATCCGACTGTCGCCTCGATATCTCGGCCGTCGATCACGACAGGCAGCGACAGTGTGCGATTGCCGCCGAGCTGAAATCCGTCCACAGCGGCCCATGGAGAGTCCGCATCAGGATCAATGCCATTATCCGTTGGATGTGTGGTCTCATCCCCGCCAAGCAGGCGCTCAACGCCAAGCGCCGCCGCGGCGTAATCGGGCTCGCGCGGCACGGCGCCGAGCGCCGCAAGATTGCGGTCGATGAAGCCGGTATCGACCGTGCCGCGCCTAAACTCGTCGGATCGGCACAGCGCGGCGAGAAACGCCACGTTGGTGTGCGGCCCGGCAATCAACGTGCGGTCCAGCGCATCGGCGAGTTGATCGACCGCGGCCTCGCGGCTCGCAGCGTGGGTGATGAGCTTGGCGATCATCGCGTCGTGGTAGGGCGTGACCTCGCCGCCCGCTTCGACGCCGGTGTCGACGCGGATATTTTCCGGCCATTGCACGGCAACAATCTTGCCGGTGGAAGGCAGAAAACCGTTCTCGGGGTCTTCGGCATAGATGCGCGCTTCGACGGCGTGGCCATCGAAGCGGACCTGCGCCTGCATCAGCGGCAAACGCTCGCCGGCAGCAACGCGAAATTGCCACTCCACCAGGTCGAGCCCAGTGATCGCTTCGGTGACGGGATGCTCTACCTGCAGCCGCGTGTTCATCTCGATGAACCAGAACGCGCCAGCCCGCAGACCCCGTGTGCCGTCGGCGACGAACTCGACCGTGCCGGCGCCCGAATAACCGACGGCGCGGGCGGCCTCGACGGCGGCATCACCCATCTGCGCGCGCAGCTCCGCAGTCATGCCTGGCGCAGCCGCCTCCTCCACGACCTTCTGGTGCCTGCGCTGCAGCGAACAGTCGCGCTCGCCGAGATGGATCGTGTTGCCATGGCGATCGGCAAATACCTGGATCTCGATGTGGCGCGGTGCGGAGACGTATTTTTCGACCAGCACGCGGCCTGAGCCGAACGCCGCCTCGCTCTCGCGAATGGCTGATTCCAGCGCCGCCTCGAAATCGGCGTGGCGCTCGACCCGGCGCAATCCACGCCCGCCGCCTCCCGCCGCCGGTTTGATCAGCACCGGATAGCCGATCTCGTAGGCCTTCTCTTTGAGGAATTTCGTATCCTGGCGATCGCCGTGATAGCCGGGCACGATCGGCACGCCGGCTTTTTGCATCAGCGCCTTGGCGCGATCCTTGAGCCCCATGGCGCGGATTGCGCTTGCGGGCGGCCCGACAAACGCAATGCCCGCCTGCCCACAGGCATCGGCAAAATCGGCGTTCTCGGAAAGAAAACCGTAACCCGGGTGAATGCATTCGGCGCGCGCGCGCTGAGCAACCTCGATCAGCCGTGGAATAGAGAGATAGCTATCGCGCGCGTCGGCAGCGCCGAGCAAATAGGCTTCATCACAGAGGCGGCGATGCAGCGCGCCTACGTCGGCGGCCGAGTAAACACCGATCGTTCGCATGCCCAGCCGCTTGGCGGTGCGTACGACGCGGCAGGCAATCTCGCCGCGATTGGCGATGAGCACGGAGCCGAACATGACCGCATCAGAGCCGGGCTGTGCGCCGCGGGCAATGGGGCGAAATGTATGGCCGAGCAAACCCGGCGGCCCACATCATCGCGTCGCCTGCGCGGGGGCGGTGGCAGGTCGCCAAACCGGCTGCTCCGTGTCCTTCGGCTTTTCGCCACGCTTTCGCACGGCTTCGGCAACGGCCGGAGATGTCTTCGGCTCAGGATTCATGATGCTTATTGGAGGAATCGAGGCGGCCGACGGAAAGTCGATATTGACCGGCACCTTGCGCTTGCTCGGATCGGCGATGCCGGTCGGCGAGAAATCGGCGACACTCACGGCCGGTGCGTCAGCCGCCCGGGCCCAAACCTCGCGGTAGTGATCGACGTAGTGTTGCAGCGTCTGGGCGATGATATTGGTGCGCACGTGGCTGGGGTCGCGGAACAGCGCGAAAGCCTGGCAGTGTTCGCTGGTGCAGTCACCGCGTCTGACCAGGACATGGGCGAGGAAGCCAAATGGATCGGCCTCCAGTGCTTGTCGCAGCGGCAGCAAGTCGGCGCCGATCTCCGCACCGCCCCGTTTGCCGAATGCCGACATGTCGGACAGAAGTGCGTATTGCGCCGCGACGTAGGCAATGGCACTCGCCACATTAGCGGGCGTGGCAAAAACCGCCCGTTCGCACGCCCCCTGCACCGCTTCGCCGGCGAGCACGTCGAGGCAAGCGAGCGGCGAGCCCGGCGCCAGCGCTTGCGCCGTCAGCTCCTCGGCGCGTACTTGCAGCGCCCTGCGCTGGGCATCGCGATCACGCACCGCACCGTTGTCGAGAAACGCCCAGATCAGCGACGTGCTCAGCCCCGCCGTCAGCATGACCAGGAAAAGCCGCCCCGCACCGGCGAAAAACCCCTTGCCCGAGCGGCGAAACACAAGAGCGCAAACTGTCAGGAAAAGGAGCGCCGCCGACAACGCCGCGATCCACAACGGGGAAACGCCGGAGATTAACGCCAAGATTTGCGGGTCGACGCGGCCCATCACCATACCCTACCGGCAAGCGGAACATCCGTCGCACCGCCTCAACTATGGCTTGGCGTCGGCGCTGACGCCAGCACCGATCCATCCAGAGATGGCGAACGTCGACGGCAACGATTGACGGCAAAAATGGCGCAATGACGATTGCGCGGCGGACGCTCAGCCATCGATTTCGAGTTGGCTTTCCTTGGCAACCCGCTCGAATGCCTCGCCGGCGTGCTTGATCCGGTACTGGTAGTCTTCGCCATCGGATGGCAGCAACCGCACCACCTTGTAGCTTCCGCTCGCCCCGGGCCGGCTGATGGGGCTCGACGTATAGGATACCGTCTGGCCGACCTGGAACCTATGCGATCGCAACGCTTCGCCAATGGTAGCAACGGCGCTGACGTTCATGGTCCCGATGTTCAGCTGACTGGTACTCGCTTGGGTCAGGCGCACCTGACTGACACTTATACTTTCGCTGACACTTGCACCGATATTTGCGCCGGCGCTACCGATGACGCCCGGGCTGACCTTGGGTAGATTTGCTGGGGCGACGCTTCGAACCGCCACCTTGCGGCCGTTCCGCGGCTCATGCTTTTTCGCGGCGACGCGCGCACGTGCCTTGCGGGGCGAGGCCTTACGCGCCCCCGTGCTACGGACCGGCTTTGCCGGCCGTTTTTTTGCCCCTAAATGTTTGTTCATGATGCAACTATAGCACCCAAACTAATAGCCGAGCAAAAAATATAATGCGTCTCGGAGGGCATTGCGCGACGCCCTTAACGCCACGCTCTAAAGCCGCAAAAACTATTAATATTCAATAGGTTATATTACACATCTGTGACAGAACTGAAACGCTGGTCTGTTATGCTTGGCGCAGCCAGCGGCCATTCTCGTCAGTGCGCCAATAAATCACCTCGAAGCCCTCGTTTTTGGCGCTAGTCCAGCGCGTACGCGCGGTCTCCAGCGCCTCCGGATCGTCCCCATCGAACAGCAGAACGAGGCGCTGATAGGCGGAGGCATCCGCCGGTACGTCGGCGCCATCGACCAGGAAACGCACCACCGCCGCGTTGGGATTGTCGGCATTGACTGTGAGCAGGACGGGCTGCTCCGCGGCTTCGGCCTCCCGCCATGTTCCGTGCGGCAGGAAGGCGTCATCGCGCCAAGTCCACAAGTGCGCGTCGAGGGCCTCAATGCGCTCGTCGGAAGACGCCTGCACCGCCACCCGCCAGCCGCGCTCGAGCGAGCGCGCGATCAGCGGTGGCAAGATCTGTTCGAGCGTCTGTCCGTTGAGCTGGTAGAACAGGATTTCGGTCATCCGCCCAAGTCACATCTTGTGCCGGTCACTTCTCGTAATAGTCCTCAACCAGCTGGTCGAGCAGTCGCACGCCCCAGCCCGAGCTCCAGCTCCGGTTGATTTCGGTCTGCGGCGAGCCCAGCGCTGTACCGGCGATGTCGAGGTGCGCCCATGGGGTCTTGTCGACGAAGCGTTGCAGCAATTGCGCCGCCGTGATCGAGCCGGCCCAACGTCCGCCGGTATTCTTCATGTCGGCGAATTTGGAGTCGATCAATTTGTCGTATTCGGGCCCGAGCGGCATGCGCCAAACCCGTTCACCCGTTGCCTCGCCGGCCTTGACCAGCCGCTCGACGAGCTTGTCGTTGTTGGAGAACAGCCCGGCATATTCCTGACCCAGTGAGACGATGATGGCGCCGGTCAGCGTCGCCAGGTTGATCATGAATTTGGGCTTGAACCGCTTGTTGACGTAATGCAGCACGTCGGCAAGCACGAGGCGGCCTTCGGCGTCGGTATTGATGATCTCGATTGTCTGCCCCGACATGGTCTTGAGAATGTCGCCAGGGCGGCAGGCCTTGCCGTCCGGCATGTTTTCGACGAGTCCGATGGCGCCGACCGCATTGACCTTGGCTTTGCGCACGGCGAGCGCGTGCATGAGCCCGACCACGCAGGCGGCGCCCGCCATGTCGCCTTTCATGTCCTCCATGCCTTGCGCAGGCTTGATCGAGATCCCGCCGGTATCGAAGCACACGCCTTTGCCGATGAAGGCTACCGGCTCTGCACCGCGCTTCCCGCCATTCCAGCGCATCACGACGAGCCGGGAATCATGCCCGGAGCCCTGGCCGACGCCGAGCAACGCCCCCATGCCGAGCTTGCGCATCGCGGCGACGTCGAGCACATCAACGCCGACGCCAAGCTTGGTCAGGGCCGAGGCGCGGCGGGCAAATTCGACCGGATAAAGCACATTGGCTGGCTCATTGATGAGGTCGCGCGCCAGCACCACGCCGTCGGCTATTCCGCCAGTGCGCCCCCAGGCCTTCTCGGCGGCGGCTGGGCTGGAGCAAGCGAGATCGATGCGCACCTTGTCGGCCCGGTCGTCGCCTTCCTTGCGCTTGGTCTTGTAGAGGTCGAACGAATACGCCCGCAGCCTGACGCCGAGCGCCAGATCGGCAACCTGATCGGGCTTAAGCGCGCCCGTGCCGAACTCTGCCAGGATCGTTGCCTCGGTCGCGGCTGACGGCACCTTGCCCATGGCGATACCGCCGAGCTTGATGATGTCGCGCGGTTTCAACTCACCGTCCTTGCCGGTCCCGATCACCACCAGCCGCGGCGCACTGAGACCCTGCGGCGCGACAATATCGAGGGTCGCTCCATTCTTGCCGGTAAAGTGGTCCGCCGCCGCGGCGCGCCGCACGAGCTCTTCGACCGGGGCGAGCGCCTTCTTGGTCGCGGCGCCGAATTTGAGATTGTCCCCGCAGAACGCAACAAGAACGCCGCCGACGCGGGCGAAAGGGGCAAAACCAAGGGTGAGCACAGCGGGCATGTCGGTCCTATGGGGTCGTTGCGGCCGGGTCAGAGGTCATTGCGATCCGTTATGTACCGCGCGCCCCATCGTGCAAAGCGCGTTCGCTGCGGGCAAGGCCTTCCGCCCTCCCCCCCGTCGCGCCGCGACAGCCGCTGCCGCACGATCTGTGGCGACGCCATTGCCTTGAGACGGCATTGCCTTGCCGAGGCCATTTTGCGAAAGCATCACCGCTCGGTCGAGGGGCGAGCCATCGAGCACAGCGATTCGGCAGAAGCGCGCTCGTATGGCAGGTTCAGAGTTCCGCACGATAATTGCCGCGGGGGCTCCCTATGCGGGTTTCCGAATTTTGCAAACGAGCGTGCCACAGAATGGTGCGAAGTTCGGAATCCGGGCACTAGTCCGCATCAAGCGCCGGTCCATCGACGCAAGGAGAATCTGGTGGGGTCGATCACCCGGTACATATTCCGCACCACGATGGTCGCCTTCCTGATCACGCTGATCACCTTGACGATCGTGATCTGGTTTACCCAGGCGATGCGCGATTTCGATCTGATCACCAGCGAACGTCAGACGCTCTTCGTCTTTATCGGTATCACCAGCATGATCGTGCCGCTTCTGGTTATGATCATCGCGCCGATCGCCCTGATGGTATCGGCGAGCCATGTGCTCAGCCGTCTTGGCTCGGATTCAGAAATCATCGTGATGAACGCCGCCGGCGTTTCGCCGTGGCGGTTGCTGTGGCCGTTTCTCGTCGCGGGAATCCTGGTTTCGATGCTGGTCGCGGCGATCGCAGTCTATGTTTCGCCGCGGGCGCTGCGCGAATTGCGCGACTGGTCTTCACAGGTGCGCGCCGACATTCTCACCAACATCGTTCAGCCGGGGCGGTTTACCAGCATCGGCGGCAACCTCACCTTTCATATCGCCGACCGGCGACCGAACGGATTGCTGGTCGGCATATTCGTCGACGACCGGCGCGATCCTCACGAAGAGGCCACTTACCTTGCCGAGCAGGGCGAGATCGTAAAGAACCCGAACGGCTCGTTCCTCGTCCTTGAACACGGCAGCATCCAGCGGCTGGAGGCCGGCCGTCCCGACCCGCGCATCGTGACGTTCGATCGCTATGCGTTCGATCTGTCGAAATTCACCGGCGGCCCGCAAAGCGTCACGTACACGGTGCGCGAAAAATATCTATGGGAACTGCTGTGGCCGCCGGCGAACGATCCGCTCTACGCCACGCAGCCCGACCAGTATCGCTCGGAACTCTACGACCGTATTGCGACACCCCTCTATCCGCTGGCATTCGTTATCCTGACGTACATGTTTCTCGGGCCGCCGCAGACCACGCGGCAAAGCCGCACGCTGGCGATGCTCGGTCTGATCGGCACAGCCACAGCGCTGCGACTCCTTGGCTTCGTCAGCGTCATTGTCGGCGTCCGCGTTCCCGCGATGCTGTCGCTGCAATTCATCATGCTCGGCGTCGCCATCGTCGGCGGCCTGATCCAGATTGGACGCGGCAAAACGATGGAACACGCCACCGCGACGACCCGGATTGCCACCGCGATTACCGAGCGAATCATGCGGGCCACGGCGTGAAGGTTTGACCGATGATGACCCGCACGCTGTCCCGCTATTTCGGCGCGCGCTTTCTCAGCTCGGTCATGGCGACGTTTGTCGGCATCATCGTGCTCGCCGGCATGATCGACTATTTCGAATTGATGCGTCGCGGCGCCGACTGGCCGAAAGCGACGGCATGGATACTGGCCGAGATTTCGATATTCCGGATTCCCCAACTCACGGAACATATCATGCCGTTCGCGATCCTGGTGGGGGCGATGTCCTGCTACTTGACGTTGTCGCGCCGGCTCGAACTGGTGATTGCCCGGTCGGCCGGCATCTCCGCCTGGCAATTTGTGGCGCCGGCACTGCTTGTCGCGTTCTTGTTCGGCGCGTTCGCGACCGTCGCCTACAATCCGATTGCCGCGATGATGCACGAGCGCTCGAAGCGCCTCGAAGAGCAAATGCTCGACGAGTCGCCGTCAGCCCTGCAGGCGAGCAGCAGCGGTTTCTGGGTTCGTCAGAAAAGCGCCGATGGAGCGGCCATCATCAATGCGCAGACCAGCCGCGAACAAGGCTCCAGCCTTGGCACCGTCACGGTTTACACCTTCAATAAGGACGGCGCATTCCAGGAGCGCATTGAGGCCCGTACCGCCGAACTCAGAGACGGCTACTGGCAGCTCGACGACACCCACATCTATTCGCCGATCAAACCGCCTCAAGCCGCGGTCACCTATCGGCTGACCAGCAATCTGACCCTCGCACAGGTGCGGGAGAGCTTTGCCACACCCGAAACCGTGCCATTCTGGGACCTGCCGAGCTATATCCAGATGGCTGACCGAGCAGGCCTCGCCGCCGCCGGCTACCGCTTGCAATACGATGAGCTGTTGGCGCGGCCGTTCCTGCTTTGCGCCATGGTGCTGCTGGCGGCCGCCGTGAGTCTGCGGTTCTTCCGCTTCGGTGGCGTGCAAAAGATGGTGCTGAGCGGCATTTCGGCTGGATTCACGCTCTTCGTACTGCAAAAAATCACCGAGGACATGAGCAAGGCGGAACTGATGGCGCCCGTGGTTGCGGCTTGGGTGCCGGTCCTGATCGGCGGCCTCACGGGTTTCGTTGCCCTGCTGTACCAGGAGGACGGGTAGCAAAACGGCAATGCCGCAGCGGCCCGGCGACCGGCGACCCCGGGTTAAGCCCCGGATGAAACCTTCGGACAGGCAATCGGCCGCACCCCGTCTACGGAATCCTCCAAAATTTTGCCGCGAGGATGCACCATTGACGGGCCGCAACGGGATAAACACGCAGCGGCCGGTCCTTCGGTGAGGAGACTACAAGCGATGTTGCACGGTGGTTTTGGCAATCTGGGGCTGCGCGCCCGCGTGGCGGGGGCGGCGCTGGCGGCGGCGATAACGCTTGCGGGCGGTTCGAACGTTCACGCCCAGGAAGTCGCCGCGCTGGTCAACGGCATACCGATCACGCAGCTCGATATCGCCCAGCGCCAGAAACTCGAACAACTGAGCACGCAGAAGCTGCCGCCGCGCCAAGAGGTCCTCAACACGCTGGTCGACGAGCTGCTCGAAATCCACGAAGCCAAGAACTTCAACATCGACGTTCCCAAGGCCGAAGTCGAGCAGTCCTATGGCAGCGTCGCTCAGCACATGGGAATCGATTCCGAGAAACTGACCGCCATTCTCGTACATGCCGGATCGAGCGCAGCGGCGCTCAAACACCGGCTGGAGGCGCAGATGGCATGGAATGCGCTGATCCGCGGGCGCTACAAAGCGAGCCTCGAAGTCGCCGACACCGACGTCGAAGCGCAGCTGCACCTGCACCCAACCGACGAAAAGGACGCCAACGTCGGATACGAATACACGCTGCGTCCGATCGTCTTTGTCGTCCAGTCGGGTGCGCCCGACACCCTCTATGAATCGCGCAAACGCGAAGCCGACGCGCTGCGCGCTCGCTTCGCCGACTGCACCAGCGGCATCGCATTTGCGCGTGCGCTGGACGAAGTCGCGGTGCGCGATCAGATCCTCAAATTCTCGGCCGACCTGCCCAAGCCGTCGCGCGATATTCTTGACGGCACCGAGATGGGCCACCTGACGCCGCCCGAGCGCACCGCCGAGGGCTTCCAGATGTTCGCCGTCTGCGGCAAGCGGCAGACCAAGAACGACACGCCGGAGGAAAAGAAAGTTCGCGACGAAATGTTTCAAAAGAAATTCGGTGCCAGGGCCGCCGTCTATCTGAAGAAGTTGCGGCGCGAGGCCATGATCGAATACAAATAAGCGCAAACACGCGAACCGGATCAAAGCAGGACCGTGCAACCGCTGGCATTGACGCTCGGCGAGCCGGCCGGGATCGGCCCCGACCTTGCGCTTGCTGTCTGGCATCGGCGTGCCGAACTCAACGTGCCGCCGTTCTATATCGCCGCCGATCCGCAATTCCTCGGCCGGCGGGCGGTGCGGCTCGGCCTCAACGTCCCGTTATCGTTGGTCAAACCCGAAGCCGCGGTTACCACGTTTCGCACGGCACTGCCGGTGGTTGCCCTCGACGTCGTGGCGAGCGCTGAGCCCGGCCGGCCGGACGAGTCGAGCGCGCCCGCCGCTCTCGCCTCGATCCGGCGGGCGGTCGCCGATGTGATGCGCGGCGCAGCCGCAGCGGTCGTGACCAGCCCGGTGGCAAAGAACGTGCTCTACAAATCGGGCTTTGCCGAGCCCGGCCACACTGAGTTCCTGGCCAAGCTGGTGCAGGAAGCGACTGGCAAGGTGCTGCGTCCGGTGATGCTGCTATGGTCGCCTGAATTGGCCGTCGTGCCGGTAACGATTCACCTGCCGCTGAAGGACATTTTCAAAGAACTCACGACCGACCTGATCGTCGAAACCGGGCGTATCGTGGCGCACGATTTGCGGACGCGGTTTGAGGTGGCACGGCCGCGACTCGCGATCGCCGGGCTCAACCCGCATGCCGGCGAAGACGGCACGCTGGGCGAGGAGGACCGCGCCATTGTGGCCCCGGCGGTCGCACAGCTCGCCGCGGAGGGCATCGCGGCGCGCGGACCGCTGCCGGCGGATTCGATGTTCCACGAAAGCGCGCGCGCCACCTACGACGCGGCCCTGTGCATGTATCACGACCAGGCGCTGATCCCGATCAAGACGCTGGCTTTCGACCACGCGGTCAACGCCACGCTCGGCTTGCCATTCGTGCGCACGTCGCCGGACCACGGTACGGCCTTCGATATCGCCGGAACCGGCACGGCAGATCCGGCGAGCCTTGTCGCAGCGCTGCGGCTTGCAGCGCGCCTCGCGCAAGCGGAGCGTCCCGCGCTCGTGCCCGCAACGTGACCGAAGCGGCCGCCACGCCCGACGGCCTGCCGCCGCTGCGCGAGGTCATTCGCCGCCACGGCCTCGCCGCGAGAAAATCACTCGGCCAGAATTTTTTGTTGGACTTCAACCTCGCCGCCCGCATCGCCCGTGCGGCCGGGCCGCTCGACGGCGTCACAATATTCGAGGTCGGCCCTGGACCGGGGGGCCTTACTCGTGCCTTGCTCGCGCTCGGCGCCGCACATGTCATCGCGATCGAGCGCGACGATCGCGCCATCGCGGCGCTCGATGAGATCGCTGCACACTATCCGGACCGCCTCGACATCGTCGCGGCGGATGCGTTGACCTTCGATCCTCGACCGAGACTGCCGGGCGCCCCGGTGCGGATCGTCGCCAACCTGCCCTACAACATCGCAACGGCGCTGCTCGTATCGTGGCTAAGCGTCGAGCCGTGGCCGCCCTGGTACGACACTGCGGTCCTGATGTTTCAGCGCGAGGTCGCCGAACGCCTCGTGGCCGCGCCGCATTCGAAGACCTACGGGCGTTTATCGGTACTGACACAGTGGCGTTGCGAGCCGCGCATCCTGTTCGACATCAACGCGTCGGCGTTCGTGCCGGCACCCAAAGTCAAATCCTCGCTCGTGCGCCTAGTGCCGCGGCCCGCGCCGCTGCCATGCGAACGTGCGCTTCTGGAGCGCGTGACACAGGCGGCGTTCGGACAGCGGCGCAAAATGCTCCGCCAAAGCCTGCGCTCGCTCGGCGTCGAGGTCCCGGCTTTACTTGCCGCGACCGGGCTCGACGCCACCGCCCGCGCCGAGAACCTCTCCGTCGGCGATTTCGTCGCGCTGGCGCGCGCTCTCGCGGCCGCGCCAGCGTTGAGGCATGATCCAACCGACAACGCCAAGGACTAAGAGCACACGCCCCATGAGCCGCATGCATCGTCAATCGCTCGTCGCCTACGGACAGCCGTTGTGCGAAACCATCGTCGATTGCCCGTCTCCACGCGGCACCGAAGTGCTGCTGCGCGTCGAACGCTGCGGCGTTTGTCACTCCGATCTGCACTTGCAGGACGGCTATTTCGAACTTGGCGGCGATCGCAAACTCGACATCACCAAGGATCGCGCCCTGCCCTTCACGCTCGGGCACGAGATTGCAGGCGTCATCGAGAGCGCCGGCGAAGCGGCCGATGGCGCGCAGATTGGCAAGCACGTCGCGGTCTATCCTTGGATCGGCTGCGGCCAATGCGCCGCATGTCAGGCGGGAGACGAGAATTTGTGCTCGGCGCACCGTCATCTCGGCATTAGCGTCGACGGCGGCTACGCTTCGCACGTCCTCGTTCCGCACCCGCGCTATCTGCTGGATTACGCGCCTCTGTCGCCCGGCTTTGCCGGACCGCTAATGTGCTCGGGCCTCACCGCGTATGCGGCACTCAAGCGGCTTATCGGGCGTGCCGAACGCGGTGCGGTGCTGCTCATCGGGCTCGGCGGGGTCGGCATGATGGGTCTATCGATCGCACGCGCGCTGTTTTCCGCCCCGCCGATCGTCGCCGACATCGACGCCGAGAAGCGCAAGGCGGCGCTCACGGCCGGCGCAGCCGCAGCCTACGACCCGGCCGACCCGCAGGCGCGACGCGCAATCCTATCGGCAACCGGTGGCGTGCTCGGAGTCTGCGACTTCGTCGGCTCGGATAAATCGCTGCAGTTTGCAACCAGCGTGATGGCGCGCGGCGGCAAGGTCGTCGTGACCGGACTCCTCGGCGGCACGTTTTCGATCGCCACCGCGATGTTTCCCATCAAGGCGATGACCATCGAGGGCACGCTCACCGGCACGCTTGCCGAGGCGCGCGACCTGCTTACGCTGGCGCGCGAGGGCAAAATCACGCCGATCCCAACCCGCGACCGGCCGCTCAACGAGGCGCAAACCGCGCTTGACGATCTGCGCGCCGGCCGGGTCGTCGGGCGAACGGTGCTGTCAGTGTGACGCTCACCGCGGCCTGCATCGCCGCCTTCACAGCTTCTTCCGCAACGCCCGTACGAAATCCGACAAGCCGATCTGCCGCTCGCGCTTGAGCCGCTCGGCGGCGAGGATGGCGCGCACTTCGGTAAATGCCCGCGCCCTATCGCTGTTGACGATCACGTAATCGTATTCCGGCCAATGACTCATTTCGCCCCCGGCCTTGGACATGCGCCCGCGGATGATGTCGTGGGTGTCCTGGGCGCGACTATGCAGCCGCCGCTCCAGTTCGTTGACACTCGGCGGTAGAATAAAGACGCTGACCAGATCGTCGCGCGCCTTTTCCCGCAGTTGCTGCGTGCCCTGCCAGTCGATATCGAACAGCACGTCGCGACCCGCTCGCAACGCCTTCTCCACCGGCCGGCGCGGCGTGCCGTAGCGATGGTCGAACACCTCCGCCCATTCCAGAAGCTCGCCGGATTTCACCATGGCGGTGAAGCGGGCAAGATCGATGAAATGATAATCGCGGCCGTTAATCTCGCCGCGTCGCTTCGGCCGCGTCGTCACCGACACCGAAAGCGCGATGTTGCGATCCGCTTTCAACAGCAGCCGCGACAGCGTGGTCTTGCCCGCGCCCGAAGGCGACGACAGCACGAACATCAGGCCGCGGTGCGCGATCTTCCTGTGAATTTTCTGGCGGTTTCGCTTTCGGACCACGCGCGTCATAGCCTATTCGAGGTCATGGCCTATTCCACGTTCTGCACCTGCTCGCGGAATTGCTCGACCGCGGCTTTGAGCTCCATGCCGATATTGGTGAGTTCCAGATCGTTGGCCTTGGCGCACAGCGTATTGGCTTCGCGATTGAGCTCCTGGGCAAGAAAATCGAGGCGGCGGCCGATCGGTCCGCCCTGCTCTATCAACGCTCTGCCCTGCCCCACATGCGCGGCGAGCCGGTCGAGCTCTTCGCGCACGTCCGCCTTGGTAGCGATCAGGATCGCCTCTTGATGCAGCCGGTCGGGATCGAAGCGTTCGGACTGGGCCAATAGCGTTGCGACCTGCTCGGCAAGCCGCGCCTGGATTGCTTCCGGGCGGCGGCCCGGTACCAGCTCGGCGCGCTGGGTCAATGCAGCGATTTCGCCAAGCCGCGATTCCAGCACCCGCGCCAGCGCCGCGCCTTCGTGGCGGCGCATGTCGCCGAGCGCTGCGATCGCTTCGCCAAAGCCAGCCTTCACCGCTTCCTCGGCGCCGCGACGCTCCTCCTCATTCTCTGACGCTTCTCCGATGTCGATCACGCCCTTGAGGCCGAGCAATCCATCGAGAGTCGGCGGCGTCGCCTCGATGCGGCGCGCCAGCTGGCGAGCCGCTGTCACCAGGGCGTCGACAACGGCCGTGTTGACCTGGACGGCGGGCGCGATGCCGCTACGCTCGATCGTAAGGCCTGCTTGAATCGAGCCGCGTGCCAGCGTTTCGGCGGCGCGCGACCGCAGGCCAGCTTCGACAGCATCCCAGCCCGGCGGCAACCGCAGCCGCAGGTCCAACCCCTTGCCGTTGACCGATTTGATTTCCCACGCCCAAGCATAAGACCCGCACACACCATGGCGGCGAGCAAATCCCGTCATGCTCGACAGCGCCATGTACGACGGTCCCCCGGCGGAGCAAAGAAATCGCGCCAACCTTAGCGACGGCGTATTGCCGTCACAAGTCCCATCACTGCTTGGCCATCACTGCGCCGGCTTGGCGCGGCGTTTGCGCTTGGGGTGGTGCACGGGGGGCGGTGCGGCGGGCGGCGATGCCGGGTCTGCTGCCGGATCGGGAGACTCTGCGGCCGGTTTGTAAAGGGTTGGATCCTTTGCATTCTCGACTTGCCGCAGGTGGGCGACGTTTTTCTGATGCTGCTCGTAGGTCTCGGCGAAGACGTGGCCGCCGGTGCCATCGGCAACGAAATAAAGGTCGCGCGTGCGGGCCGGATTGGCAGCAGCTTCAAGCGCCGCGCGGCCCGGATTCGTAATCGGGCCGGGCGGCAACCCGTCGATCTGGTAAGTGTTGTACGGGGTCGGCTGATCGATCTCGCTCTTCATGATCGGCCGCCCGAGCGTGCCTTTGCCACCGACCAACCCATAGATGATGGTCGGGTCCGACTGCAGCCGCATCCTTTGTTTGAGCCGGTTGACGAATACCGCCGCAATGCGCGTGCGCTCGTCCGGCTTGCCGGTTTCCTTCTCGATCAGCGAGGCGAGGACCACAAGCTGTTCGGGAGTTTTGATCGGCAGGTCGGCCGCGCGCCGGGCCCAGATTTCTTTCACCAGACGCTGCTGCGCCTGCTGCATGTGCTGGATCAACTGCGCGCGCGACATGCCGCGCTGGAAATTATAGGTGTCTGGCAGCAAGCTGCCTTCGGCCGGCACTTCGTCGATGTTGCCGGTCAGCACGTCATTGTCCATCAGGCGGGCGACGATCTGCTCCGAGGTCAGCCCCTCCGGGATGCTGACCTGGTGGATGATCACCTTGCCGTCGCTCAGCGTGGCGACCACGTCATTCAGGCTTGCGTGCGCCCTAAACTGATACTCGCCGGCCTTGAGGCCTTCGTGGGCCTTGAGAACGAGGACGCCCCCGATGAAGACCCAAGGCTGGTCAATGACCCCATCCTTCGTGAGCAAATCGGCGATGTCGCGGATGCCGGACCCGCGCGGGATGTTGACGATCTTGTCGTCCGGCAGCGGCCCGGGCGCATCGAAGCGCTGCTTGCCGATATAGAGCAGATAACCGGCGGCAACTGATACGATCAACAACAGCGTGATGATCGCATTGCCTGCGATCACCAGCGGATGCCGCGCGCGCTTGGAACGGCGTCGCTCCGCCGGCATCTGAACTCTGTCCGGCTCAAGCGCGTCGCGTGCGCTGCGCGGAGCCGCCCGCCTGGTCTCGGCGCGTTGCGGCGGTGGCTGCACAGCGGCAACGCCATTGACCACCCGCTCCGACAACGGCGGATAGGGTTCGCCTCCGGCCGGTACAACTTTCGGCGACGGCGCGCTGCGCACCGGCGGCGGTTGCGGCTGGGCTGGCATCCGCAAGGGTACTTGGCCGTTGGCAGCGGCGGCACGCAGCGGGGCATTGGCGGTGGACGCGGGACCGAGCCCCTGCGCGGAACTGGCGGCGCGCGGCTTAGGGCGCTCGCGCAGCGCCGAATCCGGCTGACCGGCGGCACGGGGGGGCGTCGGACGCAATCGCGGTGCCGCGCGATCGCTGCCGTCCGGCGGGATGTTGGAATCTGTCACCGCCGATTACCCTCTTTGGTCAAATGCATCGACAATGCAGATGAGCCCTTTCCCGCACCCAAATGGTCGCACATTCCAGCGCCCCTGCCCAGCGAAACGGCAAAAGCATCCTGGCTTGTGGATCGCAGGCCAGTGCGGAGCAAATATGGCGAAAGGGTGTTTTGCCCTAGCCGGCGAACCGGCTGAACACCAGACTAGCATTGGTGCCGCCAAATCCGAACGAATTCGACAGCGCCACATTGACCGGCCGCTTGCGCGCCTGGTGTGGCACAAGATCGATCGCGGTCGCGACGGACGGATTGTCGAGATTGATGGTCGGCGGCACCACCTGGTCACGCATGGCGAGGATGCAGAAGATCGCCTCGATGGCGCCAGCGGCCCCGAGCAGATGCCCGATGGAGGATTTGGTCGACGACATCGAAATGTGTCCGGCCGCATTGCCGACCAATGCTTCGACAGCCCTCAGTTCGATCTCGTCGCCAAGCGGCGTCGAGGTTCCGTGGGCGTTGATGTAATCGATCTGTTCCGGCGAAACGCCGGCACGGCGGAGCGCGGCCCGCATGCAACGCAGCGCACCGTCTCCGTCTTCCGCCGGAGCGGTGATGTGATGGGCGTCGCCAGAGAGGCCGTAGCCTGTAAGCTCGGCGTAAATGCGTGCGCCGCGGCGCCGCGCGTGCTCGTATTCTTCAAGCACTACGGTGCCCGACCCTTCGCCGAGCACAAAACCGTCGCGGTCGCGATCGTAGGGCCGTGAGGCGCGCTCCGGCGTATCGTTGAATCCGGTCGACAACGCCCGGCACGCGGCGAAGCCGGCGACAGAAATACGGTTGACCGGCGACTCGGTACCACCCGCAACCATGACGTCGGCGTCCCCGAGTGCGATCAACCGGCCGGCATCGCCGATGGCGTGCGCCCCTGTCGAGCAGGCGGTGACCACCGCGTGATTGGGACCCTTCAAGCCGTGCGCGATCGACACATAGCCGGAAGCCAGATTGATGATCCTGCCTGGAATGAAGAACGGCGACACCCGGCGTGGGCCGCGGTCGCGCAGCAGCAATGCCGTTTCCGCAATGCCCTCGACGCCGCCGATTCCGGAGCCGATCATGACACCGCTGACGATCTGGTCGTCGTACTCACGCGGATGCCAGTCGGCATCGTCGAGCGCGAGTTTCGCCGCGCACATGGCGTAGAGGATGAAATCGTCGACCTTGCGCTGCTCCTTCGGCTCCATCCAGTGATCGGGATTGAAAGTGCCGTTGCTGCCGTCGCCGCGCGGAATCTGGCCGGCGATCCGGCTCGTGATATCGGCGACCTCGAATCTCTCAATCGCTTTCACGCCGCTCTCGCCCGCGAGCAGGCGTCGCCACGTCGGCTCTACGCCGCAACCGAGCGGCGTGACCATGCCAAGTCCAGTGACGACGACGCGTCTCATGATCGGCGCTCCCGGCGGCCACCGCGGCATGTGCCGCGCTCAACTCTATCGCTTCGGGCCTCGCCCGCATCATACGCGCGCGCACACGTCCGCGCCCGCCCTGCGGTGCGGCTGTTCCGGCTAAGGCTCACCGAACAAAGGATAGGCGTCAGCCCTTGGCGTTCTTCTCAAGGAACTTGATGGCGTCGCCAACCGTCAGAATCGTTTCAGCCGTATCGTCGGGAATTTCGCAATTGAATTCCTCTTCGAACGCCATCACGAGTTCGACGGTGTCGAGGCTGTCAGCGCCGAGATCTTCGATGAAGCTCGCGTTCTCGGTGACTTTGTCGGGATCGACGCCAAGATTATCGACGACGATTTTCTTCACCCGGTCCGCAATATCGCTCATCGTTCCAACCTCATCTTGCAACGCGACCCAATATACTGAGTCTTGTGGTCTCGTCGTCGGCGACGGCCGTGGGTCGGCACCGATCAGAGGCGGATATTTGTTGCCCCGCGCTCCGGCACTCCAGGTTCCCCCAGCCCAATCGCGGTTCGGTTAGCATACTTCCCCAGCGTTGACTAGCGCACCGACGCATTGTCCTGCCCTATCGTTTCGTCTTCAAACCATGGCCATTCCACCGTTGACGTGGAGCGTCTGCCCGGTGATGTAGGCGGCCTCGTTGGACGCCAGGAACGCGACCGCGGCTGCGACTTCGTCGGTCGTGCCGGCACGACTAGCCGGGATTTTCGACACGATCGCTTCGCGCTGCTTGTCGTTTAGTTTCTCGGTCATCGGCGTGACGATGAAACCCGGCGCTACGCAGTTCGCGGTGACGCCGCGCTTGGCGTATTCCTGGGCGACCGCCTTGATCATGCCGGCGATGCCGGCCTTGGCGGCAACGTAATTGGCTTGGCCCGGATTGCCGGTCGCTCCCACCACCGAGGTGATCGCGATGATGCGGCCGAAGCGCCGGCGCATCATGCCGCGCACCGCAGCGCGCGACAGCCGGAACGTTGCCGTGAGATTGACTGCGATCACCTGCTCCCAGTCTTCGTCCCGCAGCTGCACCAGGAGATTGTCGCGCGTCACCCCCGCATTGGCGACCAGCACGTCGAGCTGGCCCATGGCCTCCTCGGCGCGCGGCACTAACTGATCCGTCGCCGTCGCGTCGGCGAGATCGCATGGCAGAACATGAACGCGATCGCCAAGATCGGCAGCAAGTTTCTGCAAAGCTTCATGGCGGGTACCGGAAATGCCGACAATGGCCCCCTGCGCATGCAGCACCCGCGCGATGCTGCCGCCGATGGGGCCGGTCGCCCCGGTGATCAGCGCGGTCTTGCCCGTGAGTTCAAACATTGCTTCCTCGTTACCGCGCACCAGAAATGAAAAATCAGCCGCGCGCCGCCTTGAACTGCGCGACATCGTCGGGCGTACCGATTGAAGACGTCTCGGCCGCCTCTGCAACCCGCTTGATCAAACCGGCCAGTACGCGGCCGGCGCCGATTTCGTAGAACCTGCCGACACCATGTTGCGTCATGAATTGTATCGATTCGCGCCAGCGCACCGTACCGGTCACCTGGTCGATCAGGCTCTGCACGATGTCGGCGGGTTCGCTGATTGGCGCCGCCCTCACATTGGCGACAAGCGGCACGCGCGGCTTTTTGACCGTGACGTTCGCCAGCGCTTCCGCCATGGCATCCGCAGCCGGGCGCATCAGCGAACAATGGAAGGGAGCGGATACACGCAGCATCATCGCCCGCCGGACCCCGTGCGCCTTGGCTATTTCGACTGCGTGCTCCACAGCTCCCTTTTCGCCGGACAGCACGACCTGGCCACCGCCATTGTCGTTCGCGGCGGCGCATACACCGGTGCTGGCGGCTTCGGCGGCGACGGCCTGGGCCAGGGCAAACTCGACCCCGACCAGCGCCGCCATGGCGCCCACACCAACCGGCACGGCCTTCTGCATGGCGAGGCCGCGCGTCCGCAACAGCCGCGCCGCGTCGGCGATCGATAGCGCGCCGGCCGCGGCAAGGGCCGAATATTCGCCGAGCGAATGGCCGGCCACGTAGGCGGCGTCGCGGCCGAGATCGAGGCCAGCCTCTGCTTCGAGCACTCGCATGACCGCGAGCGACACCGCCATCAACGCCGGCTGGGCGTTCTCGGTCAGAACGAGCGCCTCGGCCGGACCGCTCCAGATCGTGTCACTGAGCCGCTCGCCAAGGGCGGCGTCGACCTCTTCAAAAATCAGGCGCGCCGGAGCAAAGGCATCGGCCAGCGCCTTGCCCATGCCGACGGTCTGACTGCCCTGTCCGGGGAAAACGAACGCAACTTCCATTGCTCGCACCGTGAAAGCGGCGAAAGATACCGCGATCCCGGCGCTGTCAAGTTCGGCCGGCTGCGCCGTGCAGCACGACGGGCAAGAAATCGCTAATCGCGCTCTGGTAGAACGGCATGATCGTCGCGGGGCTTAGTCACTTGGCCGCCATCCACCGAAAGCTCACGGGACCACCGCCATGAGCGTCCACGCGCTGGTGACCGACACCGATCTGTCGCGCGCGCGCAGCGACCCCGCGTTCCGGCAAAAGCTCTTGGAGCAAAGCCTCGAAACCTTGCTCGCCAGCCTGAAGAAGCTGCGCCAGACCACAGCGCCCAAGGACAACGCCGCGGCCGTCCAGATGCGCGAGGCGGTCGAACTTGCCGTAAGGCTTGCCGAGCTCATTCAAGAGCCCGCGCAAAGGACGGCGGCGCGCCCCCGCGGGCGGATTTGATCGTCCGATTCGCTTGCGTTTCCATGCGGTCTGCGTATATGTGCGCCTTCCGCTCGTCCCCGGCCGGGGGCTGAACGGACGGCCGCGCCGCTGTGTTCTGCAAAGCGCGGTAGGACCTTCGGGTCCGGCGTCCGGTGTTCCCGCCTTCAGAGCATTCGAGCCTTTCCCGAAGGGTTCGAGGGGCTTAGCGCCGATGGCGAGCACGGCAGTTGAGGAAAGGGCAATCATGCCGCTCTATGAGCACGTCTACCTTGCGCGCCAGGACGCAAGTACGCAGCAAGTCGAGGAATTGACCACACAGCTTAAGGGCGTGGTCGAAGGCCTCGGTGGAACCATCGCCAAGAATGAGTATTGGGGCGTCAAGACGCTCTCCTACCGGCTGCGCAAGAACCGCAAGGCGCACTTCACGCTGATGAATATCGTTGCGCCGCCGGCGGCTATCAACGAGATCGAGCGCCTGGAGCGTCTCAACGAGGACGTGCTGCGCTATCTGACCGTCCGGGTGGAGGAACACGAGGACGGTCCCTCCGCCATGATGCGCCGGGTTGATCGCGATCGCGATCGTGACGAGCGCCGCGGCGACCGTTTTGACCGGGGCGATCGTTTTGACCGCGGCGATCGCGGCGACCGTCCGCCGCGTGACCGCGATCGGCGGCCGCGCGATGAAGCCCCTGCCACCGACGCGCCGACGGAGGAGTGATCATGGCTATGTCCCCCCAAGGCGCCGGCGGACGCCGGCCGTTCTTTCGCCGCCGCAAGAGCTGCCCGTTCTCGGGCGCCAATGCGCCGAAGATCGACTACAAGGACGTCAAGCTGTTGCAGCGTTTCGTTTCGGAGCGCGGCAAGATCGTTCCGAGCCGTATCACTGCGGTTTCAGCCAAGAAGCAGCGCGAACTCGGTCAGGCGATCAAACGCGCCCGCTTTCTCGGCCTGCTGCCGTACGTCATTCGCTGACCGCTGGCGGAGAATCCGAGATGGAAATCATGCTGCTCGAACGGGTCGCCAGACTGGGCCAGATGGGCGACGTGGTGCGCGTCAAGGACGGTTTTGCCCGCAATTTTCTGTTGCCGCGCGGCAAGGCGCTGCGCGCCACGGCGGAAAACCGCACGCGCTTTGAAGGAATGAAGGGCGATCTTCAGGCGCGCTCGCAGACCCTCAAGGCGGAAGCTACGACCGTCGCTGACACGCTCAACGGCAAGCGCTTCACGGTGCTGCGTCAGGCATCCGAGGCCGGCCAGCTGTTTGGCTCGGTGTCGCCGCGCGACCTGGTGCACCTGATCAACGAAGCCGGCTACGCCGTTAACCGGAACCAGATTGCGCTGAACACGCCGATCAAGACGATCGGTCAGCACAATGTGCCGATTGCCCTGCATCCCGAAATCGAAACTGCGATTACGGTGATCGTTGCCCGCAATGCCGACGAGGCGGAGCGCATTGCGCGCGGCGAGGACGTGACGCATCGGCGCGAGCCCACCGAAGCGGAAGCAGCGGTAGAAGTCGCCGAGGCGTTCTTTGAACCCGAGGCGGCGGAAGCGCAGCGTGCGCGCGAAGGTGAAGGCGAGGACGCCCCCACCGCACCGGCGCCAAGCGCGAGCTGATCCGGCGAAAATTCAGTCGGGAATGTTGTCGGTCGGCACGGGCGAAGCCGCGGCCGGCTGCGACTGCGCCGGGACGCTTGCCGCCGGCGACATCGGGACAGCAGCCTGCGGCTGTACCGGTTCGGCGGGCTTCGCGGCAGCCGTCACGGCTGCAGGCGGCGCCGGCTTGGACGGGACAGCCTCCTCCGAAGGTTTCGCCGGCGGGCTATGAGCGTGCATCGCCGCTGCCGGGCCACGGCGGTCCGGAGGTTTCTTATCCACTGCGGGTGCGCCCGGTTCGACTGAGGCGCTACGCTCCTCTTTCGGCTTGCCCCGCTCGTGCGCGGTGCGCCGTGGCTTCGCGCCGGTCGACGGCTCCTCCTCGGGCTTCACTCCGCGGCGTGTCTTGGGCTCTGGCTTGATATCCGGACCGGCCGATGCCGCCCGGCCATGCACGGAATCCGGCTTCTGCTCGCGCACGGGCGCCGCAGTCCCAACCCCTCCGCCGGCCGACAGCACGTAGGCGGCCACCGAGGCCGCCTCCTCCTTGCTCGACGTGTAGTGCTCGGCGAGAAACCCGCTCAGGGCCGAGCTGCCGCGGCCATTTGCGAGCCCGCGCGTGGATTTGTGGCAAACCGCGCAATCGCTAGCAAAAATGTGGGCAGGCGACTTGTCCTGATCGATATTAACCTGTGCGCGTGCCGGAAACGGCGCCAGTACGGCAACCAGGATGAATACGGGCGCGAGATGCCGGGACACCCTGAACTCCTTCAATTTCTCGGATCGCCGGCGATCCCCACCCCTAACCGGCAGACGTCGCAGCAAACCGGCGTTTGAGGCGGCGGGCGGAACGCCGGCTCGCTTGTCGCATTGCTGGTCTAGGAAGATTTTGTTTTAATAACGGCAGCGACAAGACCCCGCAGGCGAAACGACCCGAGGGATGCAGCCGGAAGCTGCTGCGACGGGTGGTAAGGCGCCGATTCACCGGTCACCTGCGCAAGGGGCTCGGTAAAGGGTGTTGGAGGCAACGTTGGAACGTTTGCTGGTAGCTTTTCTGCGTCGCTCCATCCGCCGGGGCTCGCTCAAAGTCACAACCGCCGCGGGCAACGTCTACACGTTTGGCGATGGCCGAGGAGCCTCGGCGGCGGTGCGGTTTACGACCGCACGCGCGCAGCGCGCCGTCTTGTTCGACGCGGATCTCAAACTGGGCGAAGCCTACATGGACGGCACGTTGGTGATCGAACGCGGTTCGATTGTCGACCTGCTTGCGATCGCCTTTCGCCAGGAATGGATCCCGCCGCCACGCTGGGCCTGGCCGCCACGGCTATCCCGCTTCCTGTTTCGGCGGCTGCAGCAGTTCAATTCGCGGTTTCGCGCCCGGCGCAACGTCGCGCACCATTACGATCTCGACGGCCGGCTCTATTCGCTCTTTCTCGACGGCGACCAGCAATATAGCTGCGGCTATTTCGCGACGCCGGATGTCTCGCTCGATGACGCCCAGCTCGTCAAAAAGCGTCACCTCGCTGCCAAGCTTTTGCTCAAGCCAGGCGCGAACGTGCTCGACATCGGCTGCGGCTGGGGCGGTCTTGCGCTCTATCTGGCGGAGATTTGCCGCGCGAAAGTCACGGGCATCACGCTGTCGGAGGCACAATTCCACCTCGCCCAGAACAGGGCAGTCGAGCGCGGCCAGGCGCAGGATACGACCTTCCAGCTGATCGACTACCGCGACGTCGGCGGGCATTTCGACCGCATCGTCTCGGTCGGCATGTTCGAACATGTCGGCGTCGGCTTCTACGATGCGTTCTTCGGCAAGTGCGCGGAGCTGCTCAACGACGACGGCGTCGCGGTGCTGCATTTCATCGGCCGCGAGAGCACGCCGGTCATCACCAATCCGTGGATCGCCAAGTACATCTTCCCCGGCGGCTACACTCCGTCGCTGTCCGAGGTGGTGCCCGCGGTCGAACGGGCGCGGCTCCTCGTCACCGACATCGAAGTGCTGCAACTGCACTACGCGGAGACGCTCAAGGCTTGGCGCCAGCGCTTTCTCGCCCATCGCGACGAGGTGGTACGGCTCTACGATCAGCGCTTCGTCCGGATGTGGGAGTTCTATCTGGCCTGTTCCGAAATCGCTTTCCGCGACGGCGACATGGTGGTGTTCCAAATCCAGATGACCAAGCGCAAGGGCATCACGCCGGCAACGCGGGATTATATCGCCCGCGAAGAAGCGCGGTTGCGCGGGCTCGAAGCCGGTCACGCGCCACCGTTGCGTCTTGCCGGCGAATAACCGCGCGGCTGAAGCGCGCCGTCGCGAAAAACGTCAAGCGGAAAGCGTCGTCGCAACGTATCGAAAGATGCGTACGGTGGGTAACGGGGAAAGCCAGAATCGTCGATTGCCCGGCCGCGGCGCGCGGACTATCGAAGAGCGTATGCGCGGCCTGCCTCCGAGTCCTGGCCTCCGAGTCCTGGGACGGCGTGAAATAGCGTAAGGAACCGGGGGCCTTCGCATCGTTGAGTGATTCGCGATGTTGAGTGCCAACAGAACAGACCAAGCCACTGGCGCCGACCGCAAATCGGCCACACGCGAATCTCTTGATCGGACAGAATCTCTTGATCGGACACATGGCGCAAATCGATTCGATTGTACGCAAGCAGCTTCCCGCGGAACTCCCGATCCGCGCCTTGCCGCACAATATCGAGGCCGAGCAGGCATTGCTCGGCGCCATCCTGGTTAATAACGAGGCGTTCTACCGCGTCTCCGATTTCCTCGAAGCGAAGCATTTCTTCGAGCCGATCAATCAGCGCATTTATGAACTGGCGAGCGGGCTGGTCCGGGCCGGCAAGATCGCTACGCCGGTTACGCTGAAAACCTTTCTACCGACGGATTTCGACGTGGCGGGCCTGTCGGTCAATCAATATCTGGCGCGGCTTGCCGCCGAAGCGACAACGATCATCAACGCCGAGGATTACGGCCGCACCGTCCACGACCTTTCGGTTCGCCGGAATTTGATCACCATCGGCGAAGAAATGGTCAATCTGGCCTACGACGCGCCGGTCGATGCGACGCCGACGAGCCATATCGAAGACGCCGAACGCAAGCTCTACGAGATTGCCGAAACCGGGCGTTACGATTCTGGATTCCAGCGATTCGCACAGGCGCTGACCACCGCGGTCGACATGGCCGCGCATGCCTACCAGCGCGATGGCGGACTGTCGGGCTTGGCGACCGGCCTGACCGATCTCGACTCGCGGATGGGCGGCCTGCAGCCGTCCGATTTGATCATTCTCGCGGGCCGGCCGGGCATGGGGAAAAGCGCGCTTGCGACCAATATCGCCTACAACATTGCCAAGGCATGGGCGGGCGAGTTGCGGGCCGACGGGCACATGGCGACTGTCAACGGCGGCATCGTCGGTTTCTTCACGCTGGAAATGTCGGCGGAGCAGCTTGCCACCCGCATCATCGCCGAACAGACCGGAATCCCGTCAAACAAGATCCGCCGCGGCGCCATCGACGAAACCGATTTCGAGAAGATCAGAGACGTCTCGATCGAACTGCAGAACCTGCCGTTCTACCTCGACGAAACGGGTGGGCTTTCGATCGGCCAGCTGGCGGCACGCGCACGGCGTCTTAAGCGGCAAAAAGGACTCGATCTCCTGGTCGTCGATTATCTGCAATTGCTGCAGGGATCGGGCAAGTACAGTGACAGCCGCGTGCAAGAAATTACAGACATCACCCAGCGGCTCAAGGCGTTGGCCAAAGAGCTCAACATTCCCATTCTGGCGCTCTCGCAATTGTCGCGGCAGGTGGAAGCCCGCGACGACAAGCGCCCGCAGCTTTCCGATCTGCGCGAATCGGGCTCGATCGAGCAGGACGCCGACGTCGTCATGTTCGTATTCCGCGAGGAATATTACCACCAGATGCGCAAGCCCACGGAAGCGAACCGCGAGAAGTTCGGCGAATGGCTGGCCGAAGGCGAGCGCGTCGAGGGCAAGGCCGAGGTGATCATCGGCAAACAGCGCCACGGCCCGACCGGTACCGTCGAATTGCAATTCGACGCCGCGGTGACCCGCTTCGCCAATCTCGACATCGCGCATCAGCCGAGTTTTTAGGCCACCCGCGACCGCACATCACGTGGTCACGCGAGGCTGCTTCGGCGATTTCGCCATGCTTCTTAGTGCGTATCGCCCGGCTTTACCACTGCCCCACGGAGGGTCATAACCGCGCCATGGCTCTCGCGGAAGTCTTGCCGGAACCGAACGGCGCAGCCCCGGTCCCTGAGACTGGCGGCACACTCACGGTCGACCTCGCCGCCATCGAGGCGAACTGGCGCGCGCTGTCGCGCCAGTTGCGCACCGCCGAGTGTGCGGCCGTGGTCAAGGCGAACGCCTACGGGCTTGGCCTGGAGGCCGTGACCGCGAAGCTCGCTCGCGCCGGCTGCAAGACCTTCTTTGTCGCCGACATTGCCGAGGCCCGGCGCGTGCGCTCGCACGCCGCAGATGCCGCGATTTACGTGCTCAATGGATTTCTGCCGGAAGCCGCCACCGCCTTCATCGACATCGGCGCACAACCGGTCATCAATTCGACCACCGAACTTGCCGAGTGGGATGCCTTCGTCGCCGAACGCAATTGGCGGGGCGGCGCGGCACTCCACGTCGACACCGGCATGAACAGGCTCGGCATCCCGGCCGATGAAGCGATGGCGCTGGCGCCCCGCGTGCAGACCGAAAATCACGGCATTACGCTCTTGATGAGTCATCTTGCCTGCGCTGAAACACCGGATCACCCGCTCAACGCGGAGCAGATTGGGCTGTTCAAGGAGATCAAACTGATGTTTCGCGGGGTTCCCGCCTCGCTCGCCAATTCGTCGGGAATCTTTCTCGGCGATACGGCGCATTGCGATCTCGCTCGGCCGGGCGCGGCGCTCTACGGCGTCAATCCGACACCCCGTTTGCCCAACCCGATGCAGAGCACCGTCGAGCTTGCCGGCCGCATTCTGCAAATTCGCAAGCTCGAACGCGACGAGACGGTGGGCTATGGCGCAACCTGGAGCGCCAAGCGGGCCACGCGTCTTGCCGTCGCCGCGATCGGCTATGCGGACGGAATTCCACGCGCGGCATCGGGTGGTTCGGCCAGTATCGCAGGGAAGCTGTGTCCCCTGGTGGGACGCATATCGATGGATCTGATGTGTATCGACATTACGGATCTGCCTGACGGCGCGGCCCGCCGCGGCGATGAGGCGCTGTTCATCGGCGGCGGTATCGCGATCGACGACGTTGCCGCAGCGGCTGGGACCATCGGCTACGAGATCCTTACGCATCTCGGGCCGCGTTGCCATCTTGTGTACCGCGGGACTTAAAGCATCAGCTGATCGAGATTGTCGAAATGGCCGCGCGCGCACAGAGTTTTGTCTGCCAAAGTTGCGGCGGGGCATCCTCCCGCTGGGCGGGACGCTGCGAAGCCTGCGGTGCCTGGAATACGATCACTGAGGAAGGCGCAGCCGCGAGCGCACGGCCGGCGCGCAAAGGCCGGCATTTTGCCATCGAGCCGCTCAAGGGCGAGACTGATGAGGCGCCGCGCGCACCTTCCGGCATCGCCGAATTCGACCGCGTCGCCGGCGGCGGCTTGGTGCGCGGCTCGGTGCTGCTCCTTGGCGGCGATCCGGGCATCGGTAAATCCACGCTGCTGATCGAAGTCGCCGCCGCCTTCGCGCGCAATCGGCACCGCGCCATCTATATTTCGGGCGAGGAAGCCGTGGCGCAGGTGCGGCTCCGCGCCGACCGCCTTGGGCTCGCCGAGGCTGCGGTCGAAGTGGCCGCTGAAACATCGGTCGAAGACATCGTCGCAACCCTATCGCAAGGCGCGATCCCTCGCCTCCTTGTCATCGATTCAATCCAGACCATGTGGACGCGCACGGTCGAGGCCGCGCCCGGCACTGTCACACAAGTGCGTGGGTCGGCCGCCGAACTTATTCGCTTTGCCAAACGTACCGGTGCCGCCGTCATTCTGGTCGGCCACGTCACCAAGGACGGCCAGATCGCCGGCCCGCGCGTCGTCGAACACATGGTCGATGCGGTGTTGTCGTTCGAAGGCGAAGGCTCGCAGCAATTCCGAATCCTGCGCGCCATCAAGAACCGCTTCGGGCCGACCGACGAAATCGGCGTGTTCGAGATGACCGGGACTGGATTGCGCGAAGTCGCAAACCCCTCCGAGCTGTTCCTGTCCGAGCGAGAACTCGGCAGCCCCGGTACCGCGGTGTTTGCCGGCGTCGAGGGCACGCGACCCTTGCTGGTGGAGATCCAGGCGCTCGTCGCGCCGACGACGCTCGGCACGCCGCGGCGGGCCGTCGTCGGCTGGGATCAGAGCAGGTTGTCCATGGTGCTCGCGGTGCTCGAAGCGCATTGCGGCGTGAGGCTGTCGGGCCACGACGTCTACCTCAATGTTGCAGGCGGCTTGCGTATCCATGAGCCGGCAGCCGATCTCGCCGCGGCCGCCGCGCTCGTCTCCTCGCTCGCGCGGGCGCCGTTGCCGGCCGATGCCGTCTATTTCGGCGAAGTGTCGCTGTCCGGCGCGGTGCGGCCGGTGGCGCAGACCGCAGCGCGTTTGAAGGAGGCGCAAAAACTCGGCTTCGCCCGCGCCATCCTGCCCGAAGGGGCGCGCAGCGAGAGCAGCGAAGCCGGGCTCGCGCTCCACCCGGTAGGCATGCTCGTCAACCTTGTGTCCGAGATCGCAGCGCGCGGCGATACGTCACGCCGCGGGCCGCGAGACCGGGACGTCGCCGCCGAATAGCCGACAGGCTTCCCTCGACGCGCGGAGCGGTTAACGTGCGCTCCGCAAATGAGGCCGCGAAGTTGGTAACCCTCGCGACGGTGGAATGACTGAGCCGGCAACAAGGCGGGTGACGGCGCTGCGGGGCCCCGCTATACACGGCTGATCTTGAGGCAGTTACCGAAGGGGCGGACCCGTCGATCATGCCGATTACGCTGCTCGACATCGGACTCATCGCCGTGATGCTGATTTCCGGCCTGTTGGCGATGATTCGCGGCTTTATGCGCGAGGTGCTCTCGATCGTTGCCTGGGTCCTGGCGGCTGTCGCGACGCTGTACGCCTACGGCAAGTTGCTGCCCGCAGCGACGGCCTATTTCAATAGCGACCTGATCGCGAAGGGAGTCGTGATCGGCGGCGTGTTCCTGGTCACGCTTCTGGTGGTTTCCATCATCACTGTGCGAATCTCCGACATGGTGCTTGACAGCAGGGTCGGCGCGCTTGATCGCACTCTGGGCTTTCTGTTCGGCCTCGGCCGCGGACTGATCATCGTTGTGGTGGCGTTCGGCTTTTTCGACTGGCTGGTGCCCGCCAAGGCGCAGCCGGCCTGGGTCACGGATGCGAAATCGAAAGTTTTCCTTGCCAATAGTGCGGACTGGCTCAGGTCTATGTCTCCAGACCTCGAGGCCCTATATCAGAAATACAAGAGCAGTAAGGGCGGTGAACCCGATGCCGCCCCGACCCAGCATGGCGCACAGGACCAGCCTGCCGGCAAACCCGGCGAATAATACCCCGGAGGGCCAACGAGCATGACCGAAACCGCCCTCCCCGACCTTGATGGCGACCGGTTACGCGAAGAATGCGGGGTGTTCGGCATTTTCGGCCACCCCGATGCGGCCGCCATCACCGCGCTCGGCTTGCACGCGCTGCAGCACCGCGGCCAGGAAGCGGCCGGCATCGTCTCCTTCGACGGCAAGCAGTTCCATTCCGAACGGCGCCTTGGTCTCGTCGGCGACGCGTTTTCGCGCCGTGAGGTCATCGACCGCCTGCCGGGCAACGCCGCCATCGGTCATGTCCGCTATTCGACCACCGGCGAAACCATTCTGCGCAACGTGCAGCCGCTGTTCGCCGAGCTCAATGCCGGCGGCTTCGCCATCGGCCATAACGGCAACCTCACCAACGGACTGACGCTGCGCCGCCAGCTGGTGAGCGAAGGCGCCATGATGCAGTCGACCACCGATACCGAGGTGATTCTGCATCTGGTCGCGCGCTCGCATCGCAACCGCTTCGTTGATCGCTTCATCGAAGGCCTGCGCATGCTCGAAGGCTCCTATGCCTTCGTCGGCCTGACCAACAAGAAGCTGATCGGCGCGCGCGACCCGCTCGGCATCCGGCCATTGGTGCTCGGCAAGCTCGACGGCTGCCCGATCCTCACCTCGGAGACTTGCGCCCTCGACATCATCGGCGCCCAGCATGTACGCGACGTGGAAAACGGCGAGGTGCTGATTTTCGACGAAGATGGCGCACACTCGCACAAACCGTTCGGGCAATTGCCGGCGCGACCTTGCATCTTCGAATACATCTATTTCGCACGGCCGGATTCGGTCATCGGCGGCCGCAGCGTCTATGACGTACGCAAAGCCTCCGGGGTCGAGCTGGCGCGCGAAGCTCCGGCCATGGCAGACGTGGTGATTCCGGTGCCCGATTCCGGCGTGCCGGCGTCGATCGGCTACGCGCAGGCGTCCGGCATCCCCTACGAACTCGGCATCATCCGCAACCACTATGTGGGACGCACGTTCATCGAGCCGACCCAGCACATCCGCCAGCTCGGCGTGCGGCTCAAGCACAGCGCCAATCGCGCCGTGGTCAACGGCAGGCGCATCGTGCTGATCGACGACTCTATCGTGCGCGGCACCACGTCAGTCAAGATCGTACAGATGATGCGCGACGCGGGCGCGCGCGAGGTGCATTTCCGCATCGCCTCGCCGCCGATCACGCATCCGGATTATTACGGCATCGACACTCCGGAGCGGGACAAGCTGCTGGCCGCCACACACGATCTCGAAGGCATGCGGCAATTCATCGGCGCCGATTCACTCGCCTTCCTCTCGGTCGAGGGCATCTATCGCGCCATGGGTGAGAACGGCCGCAACGCCGCGCGCCCGCAATTCACCGATCATTGCTTCACCGGCGAATATCCCACCCCGCTCACCGACCGCATGGCGCAGGATTCTCCGCCGCGCCAGCTGTCGCTGCTCGCCGAAGCAAGCTGAAGGTGTGGCAAAGCAACCGCTGCAGCTGCGCGATTGCTTGCTACGCGCCGCCGCATCGATTCTGATAACAGCGACAATTTTCGCAAGCGCATCAGCCGCTGCGCGATCGCGGCCGCATCCATCGCCGCCAGCTGAGCACATAGGTTCAACTACCGAGGACCTTGACTCCAATCGCGGCGCCGGCGCGTACCCGTTATTTACAACGGTCGATCTCAAGACGGGCTCCGCGACGGCCCGCCAGGCGCTCGTCATCATCCACGGTCGACTGCGCAACGCGTCGGACTATTTCGCCACCGGCATGGCAATGGTCAAAGCCGCCGGCACCGCAGGGGAAGCGACTATAGTGCTGGCGCCGCAATTTCTCGATCAGATCGATGCGACCGCGCATCAGCTTTCCGATCGTTACCTCCAGTGGGATCACGATTGGGAAGACGGCGCCCCGGCACAGAGCCCGGCTTCGCGCCTATCCGGCAGTCCGCCGGCAAGTTCATATGATGTTCTCGATGACATCGTTGCAAAGCTGTCGAACAAATCGGCATTTCCTTCGCTCCGAAGCATCGTCTTTGTGGGTCACGGCGGCGGCGCCCAAATGCTAGCGCGATATGCCGTGGTGATGCACACGCAGGCCGGTCCGCCGGTTCGTTTTTTGATCGCCAATGCGGGAACGTATCTCTACCCCATAACAGCGCGCCCGGTGCGGCTTGAATGTCCGGAATTCAATCGATGGAAATACGGGTTGGACAATGCGCCACCCTACGTCACCGGAGCAGCTGACATTCTGAAGGTCTTCGCGGCGCGGAAAGTGACACTGCTACTGGGCACGAAAGACAAGAAAGCCAGGGGTATCCTGGATCAGTCCTGTGCGGCACAAACCCAGGGACATAATCGGTTCGAACGCGGACGAAATTTCGCGCAAATGTTGACTTTGCACGGTGTCGCTCCGCTTCTGAAACCCGTCATCGTGCCGGACGTCGGCCACAACGAGAATGGCATGCTGCTGTCAAGCGAAGCTGCTGACGCCCTTTTTGCGGTCCACGACATGAATCGCTAAAGACATGAGTCGCTAAAGACATGGACCGCTAAAGACGCCCTTTGCGCGGCAGTGCGACTACAAAAATAGACAATTCTCCCCAATGCTGGCCTATTTGATTTACCGCCCTCGTTGATTGCCTGCCGTTGTGGCAATGCCTTGACGACGGGGATGGCATTATAGTCGGCGGCGCGAATCACGTACCGTCTGAGTAGCAGTCCAACCTTCACATTTGCTGCTCCAATTACCGACGCGCCGCAACGGAGCAAAGCCGACCCGGCCGAGAGGCACATTTGACGCTCGCTTTGCAATACAAGGGCTTCGATTACGTCGCCTTTTTCAACGGCGCCTACGAAGACGATGATTCACTCCCCCAGCTGACGCAGACCGGCGCGAATTCGATCGAGGCAACGCTCGACTACGGCATCGACGTCAACACCTCGCAGGTCGTCGCCGATCCGAACTACACCGACAGCTTGGCGGCGCTCGGCAGCACCATCGCGCAGGCGGAACATCTCGGCCTCACCGTCATGGTGCGGCCGCTGATCGATTTTCTCGATCCCTCCGAAATCGGCAGCTACAGCGTCGGCGAATGGCGCCAGGATTATCAGCCGACCAATGCGGCCACATTCTTCGCAAGCTATCAGCAGATGATCGTGGCCGAAGCGCAGGTCGCGCAGGCCAACGGCGCCCAGATGTTCTCGATCGGCGCCGAACTCGATCAACTCGCCGGGCCGCAATATCTGTCGTACTGGACCAGCATCATCGACGCGGTGCGCGCGGTGTTTTCCGGCAAGCTGACCTACTCGGCGTCGTGGCAGACCGCCGCCAATGTCAGCTTCTGGAATGAGTTGGATTACGAAGGGATCGATTGCTACGTCCCGCTTTCAACGGCGGCGAATCCAACTCTGCAGGAATTGATCAACGGCTGGACGCTACCGGCGACGCAATCGAACAATCCCGACGCCTACGCGGTCATCGGCAACCAATCGCCGATCCAATATTTCGAAAATCTGTCGGCCCAATCGGGCAAGCCAGTTATCTTCACCGAGCTTGGTTACGCCAATGACAGCGGCGCCGCAGCGGAGCCGTTCGCCGAAGGCAACAGCCCCGATCCCACGCTGCAGGCGGAGCTTTACCAAGCCTTCTTTGACGCTTGGCAGCAAGCCGGCAATTCGTCTCTCGTCGGCACCTATTTCTGGGAGTGGGATCCGAACTCAGCGAACGGCGGACCGGGCATCGACAGTTTCAGCCCGCAGAACAATCCGGCTCAGTCCGCCGCCACCTCGGGCTTCGCTTCCGCCGCCACTCAGCCGCCGCCGCCGCCACCGCCAAACCCGGCGCCCCCATCGAGCACGACCGCGGATATGATCATGCGCGACGGCGGCAATGGCGATTACGAAATTTTCGATTTCGGCAGGAATACGATTCTCGCGGCCGGCCCGCTCGGGCAGGCCGGACTGGAGTGGCAGGTTTCGGGCGTGGGCGGGTTCGGCGGTTCAGACACCTCGGACATGATCCTGCGCGACAGCAATAGCGGTCAGTTCGAGCTCTACGAGATCAGCAACAACAACATCACCAATGCCGCCGGGATGGGCCAGGTCGGATTGGAGTGGACAGTTTCGGGTTTCGGCGATTTCAGTTCGCGCGCCGGCGAGACCGACATGCTGATGCGCAACAGCAACACCGGCGCTTTCGAACTCTTCGACATCGACAACGATCAGATCACGTCAGCCGAGCCGATGGGACAAGTTGGCCTCGAATGGTCGGTGGCGGGCTTCGGCGATTTTTCGACGCGGCCCAACGAAACCGATATGCTGATGCGCAACACCAATACCGGTGTACTCGAACTCTACGACATCAACGACAATCGGATCGTTTCGGCGGGGCCGATGGGTCAGGTCGGGCTCGAATGGTCGGTCGCGGGCTTCGGTGACTTTTCCGGCGACGCCAACGAGTCGGACATGCTGATGCGCAATTCCAACACCGGCGCGTTCGAGGTGTTCGACATTAGCAACAACACCATCACGTTCGCGGCAGGCATGGGACAGGTCGGCCTGGAATGGACCGTCGCCGGCTTCGGTCCGCTCGGTGGCTCGGGCACAAGCGACATGCTGATGCGCAACACCAATACCGGCACACTCGAGCTCTTTGACATCAGCAACAATCAGATCACCGCGGCGGCTCCGACGGGCCAGGTCGGCTTGGAGTGGACGGTGGCCGGCATCGCCGCCGACCCGCCAGTTGGCTCGGCAACCTCGTCCGCCCAGCTTGCACAGGCGATGGCTTCTTCTGCGCCGGCCGGAAGCACACCCCCGTCTTCTCCACAGTTCGATCAGGCGGCCACGCTGCCGACCGCGGCCAGCCTCTTCGCCTCGGCCACGGGCACGCCGCAACCGGCTTGAACCGCACCGCATTGTGTGTTGGCTTGCGCCAAGCATGACCAAGCCACTCGCCGACCGCATTGTTCTCATCACCGGCGCCACACGCGGCATTGGACGAGCGTTGGCGCTCGCCTTGGCGCACGGAGGCGCGCACGTCGTCGCGACCGGACGCACCCAAGGGGCGCTTGAAGAACTGGATGACGCGGTGCGCGCGGCGGGTTCCACCGCGACGCTGGTGCCGCTCGATGTGCGCGACTTCCCCGGCATTTACCGGCTCGCCAAGGCGCTCGACGAACGCCACGGACGACTCGACATCCTCGTTGGCAACGCGGCGATCGGCGGCCAACGCTCACCGCTCGATCACGTCGACCCCGCCGCCTGGGACGAGATCTTGGCGGTCAATGTCACCGCCAATTGGCACCTGATCCGCGCCATGGATCTTCTGCTGCGCCGCTCAGCCGCCGGCCGCGCCGTGTTCATGACCTCGGGCGCGGCCACCAATACCCGCGCCTATGGCGGGCCCTATTCGGTTTCCAAAGCCGCCCTCAACGCGCTGGCGCGTACCTATGCGGCGGAAACCGATTCGACGCCGGTACGAATCAATCTGTTCAACCCCGGACCGACGCGCACGCGCATGCGCGCGCAAGTCATGCCCGGCGAAGACCCGATGACATTGCCGACACCCGAACAGGTAGCCGAAACAATCGTACCGCTATGCCTGCCGAGCTGCATGGAAACGGGCAAACTCTACGATTATCGCGCCGGCAAATACCTCGAATTCACCCAACCTGCTTGAGCAGAGATTTGGCCGCGTTTTCTTCGGAAAACCGGTGGCCACTTTTCCGGAAAATGCTCTATGCCGCAAATCAACGGCCGCAAATCAACGGCCGCAAGTCAACGGCCGCAAGTCAACGGCCGCAAGTCAACGCCGCTTTTTGCGGCCCGCATAGGGGTTCGCCTTGGTGCGCAGCGTCAAGCGGATCGGCGTACCCGGCAACGAAAACTTTTCGCGTAATCCGTTGACCAGATAACGGCGGTAAGTCTCCGGAAGCGCCCAAGCGCGCGATGAAAACAGCACGAAGGTCGGCGGCCGCGCTTTCGGCTGCGTGATGTAGTCGAGCCGCGGTCGCCGGCCGCCCGCCGCAGGCGGCGGATTAGCGGTGACGGCCTGTTGGAGAAAACGGTTGAGCGCCGCCGTCGGCGCGCGGCGATTCCATACCGCATAGCTGTCAAATACCGCGCTCATCAGCCGATCGACCCCGGTGCCGGTGCGCGCCGACAGCGTGACGACCGGAACACCCTTGACCTGCGGCAGGATGCGATCGGTCGTCTCGCGCAGGCGCGACAACGCACCCGGCGGCGGCTTGATCAGATCCCATTTGTTGATGCCGATGACGACAGCACGCCCTTCGCGCTCGACCAGATCGACGATGCGGGTGTCTTGTTCCTCGAACGGCGTCTGCGCATCGACCAGCACGATGGCGACGTCGGCAAAGCGAATGGCGCCGAGCGTATCGGCCACGGAAAGCTTCTCGAGTTTTTCGGTGATCCGCGCGCGCCGGCGCAGCCCCGCGGTGTCATGGATGCGCACACGATGGCCGCACCATTGCAGATCGACCGCAATGGAGTCGCGCGTAATGCCGGGTTCGGGGCCGGTCAACAGCCGGTCGTCGCCGAGCAGATGGTTGATCAGCGTCGACTTGCCGGTATTGGGGCGCCCGACCACGGCGATGCGGATCGGCTTTTCGTCGGTCTGTGGTTCTGCCGCAGGCTCCGATTGGACGGACGTCGCTGCGGGCAATGCCGCGAGCAGCGCGTCGTATAAGTTCGCGAGGCCCTCACCATGCTCGGCGCTGATGGGCACCGGATCGCCCAGTCCAAGCGAATACGCGTCCAGCACGCCAGCTTCACCGGCGCGGCCCTCGCTTTTGTTCGCCACAAGGATCGTCGGCTTGCCGGATTTCCGCACCAGATCGGCGAAACTGCGATCGGCCGGCGTCGCGCCAGCCCGGGCATCGACGAGAAACAGCACCGCGTCGGCCTGCGCCATCGCCGCCGCGGTCTGCGCCTGCATGCGCGCGGTGAGGCTTTCGTCACCGGCACGTTCCAGGCCGGCCGTGTCGACCGCCTTAAACGAAAGATCGCCGAGCGTACCCTGACCTTCCCGGCGGTCGCGGGTCACGCCCGGTTCGTCGTCCACCAGGGCGAGGCGGCGCCCCACCAGACGGTTGAACAGGGTCGATTTGCCGACATTGGGCCGACCGATAATGGCGACGGTAAAGGACATGATGCAATCCGGCGGCACCAGCCGCGCTACGCAGTGTTGCGCGCCGCTACGCCGGGGCCCGCTTCTTTATTCCAGTTTATCGGGAAAGTCCTTTGTCTGCCGTTACGGCAAGACAATCAATGTCCGCCCGTCGGCGGCGGATTAGGCCAGATCGACTGCGACGGGGACGGCTGGGCGGCCTGCTGGCCGCCGCCGGTCGGCGGCGGCGCTGGCCACGCGGTCTGCGACGCAGCCGTTGGCGGGGGCGCCGGCCAGGCAGTCTGAGCTGGCCCGGCCTGCTGTTCGGCGGGCTGGGGTTTCTTCATGCCGATGCTGATCTTGGTTCGTGACGGCTCGGGTGCACGCGCGACCTTGGGCTTCGGCCTGGATTTTGCTTTCGGCTTGGGCTTTTCGGCGGGCTTTTCCGCGGAGGCGACTGGCGGCGAGAGCGGAGTTGCCGCGCCCGTGGCGGCCTCATCGGGAGGCGGCTGATAGCCTTTGTAGAGATCGGCCGGAATGCCGGTCTCGGCGCCGGGCACGCCGCCGGGAAACACCGGTTCGCGCTGGCCCTGCAACGTCTTTTTGGTGTCGAACATATCGTTGTCGAGCAATGTCGTCGGATCGAACTGGCCGCCCTTCGTACAGGCCGCGAGCAGCGACGCGCAGGCCAGCATCATGCCAAGCCGGAACAGAGAGAGTGTGTGACGCGGACGCATCGCGCTCAGCCCTTACTGCCATTTGCGGCGATGAGGTCGCTCAAAATCTGCGCACGGCTCCGCGTACCCGCCGGGGTTTCCGGATCGGTCATCAACATATCCGTCCACTTCCGCGCGGCGCCAAGGTCGCCTGCTTTCCACGCCGACAGCGCCAGCAGTTCGCGCGCAGTGTGGCGGAAGGTGCGGCCTGAGGCCGTCAGCGGTTCCAGCCGCTTTTGCATTTCAGGATAGGGCGCGCTGTCGACAAGCAGGACGCCGGCGCGCACGGCGGCCAAATCATCGATCACCGGGCCGGAATTCTTATCTTCGGCCAACGCATCATACACGGCGACCGCGGCCTTGCGGTCGGTCTGGGCCAGTTCGGCAGCCTCACGCAGCCGCGCCAGCACGCGATAGCCATTGCTCCCGCCTGAGGCGATCCGGGCAAAGGCCGCGTCGGCATCCTTATGCTTGCCAGCCTCGGCGAGCCGCACCGCCTGCTCGTAGGCGACGGCGCTCTCGCCCGCCTTCTTGGCCTGCCAATATTGATAGCCGCGCCAGCCGCCGACGCCGGCGACGATCAGAACGCAGAGCGCGATGAGGAGATAGCCGTAACGATCCCACAGCTTTTGGAACCGCTCGCGACGGACTTCCTCATCAACTTCCTGGAAGATATCGGCCACGAAACACGACCCCAGCGTTATTCTCGAAGCATGATCCTGTCCGAAACCGATAGCCACCCTTCGGGATCATGCTGCCGAAATACTCGTCCCTAGACGATCCGGCCTGCGGGCGATGAGCCCGGGCGGACAATTGCAAGGAAATCCTTGCGGTTAGCCGTAGAAGCCCCTGTATTGATTAGATTAATCCCGCGCGGGTTAAAATAACGATGTGGCGTGAGCAAGGCAAAGGGCCGAGCCGCCCCTGCGACGATTAAGTTAACGGGTGGCGCACCACATACCGGAACTTAGGCTTTGGGCTTCCGCATCGGGTAAACGTGCTCCGGCCCCGGGAAGCTACGGGCGCGAACCTCTTCGGCGTAGCCTTTGACGGCCCGTTCAATCGATGGGCCCAGGTCGCCGAAGCGCTTGACGAATTTGGGCACCCGCGGCGACAAGCCGAGCATATCCTCCAGCACCAGGATCTGGCCGTCACAGGCGGCGCTGGTGCCGATGCCGATCGTGGGAACGGCAACCTCGCCGCTGATGCGGCGGCCCAGTGGCTCGGCGACAGCCTCGATGACGATCGCGAAGGCGCCGGCATCCGACACCGCGCGCGCGTCGGCCTCGATCGGAGCCCAGTCGCTTTCGTCGCGGCCCTGAGCGCGGAACGATCCGATCGTGTTGATCGCCTGCGGTGTCAGGCCGACATGACCCATCACCGGCACACCGCGCTCGACCAGAAACGCGATGGTTTCGGCCATGCGCTTGCCGCCTTCAACCTTGATGGCGCCGCAACCGGTTTCCTTCATGATCCGCACCGCCGAGGCGAACGCCTGTTCCTTCGACGCCTCGTAGGAACCGAACGGCATGTCGACCACCACAAGCGCGCGCCGCGAGCCGCGCATTACCGCTAGTCCCTGCAGGATCATCATGTCGAGCGTCACCGGAACGGTGGTCTCGAGACCATGCATCACCATGCCGAGCGAGTCGCCGACCAGGATGACGTCGCAATACAGATCGGCGATGCGCGCGGTATGCGCGTGATATGACGTGAGGCAGACAAGCGGTTCGCCCCCTTTGCGGGCGCGGATGTCGGGCGCGGTCAGCCGCCGGATTTCGTTCTGCACTGACATTTTCTTAGTCCAATCGGTTAGCGTCCGAGGGCCGGCGTCGCAAACGCCGGCAGGCCGATGACGAGCGGGTGGAATACGAAGCCGAGCGCCAGATAAAGCAGAGTGCCGACCACGATGGCCACAACATCGTTGATGACTCCACCCACTGGAATCGGCGGTGCACCTGGATCGCTGCGGCGTTTAAGCGTCACGCGATCGTAGCCCGCCCACAGCAGCACCGAACCGAACAAGACGATACCGCCGAGATCGCCATTGGCGCACAGATGCGCCAGGGCCCAGGTTTTGACCGCGAGCAGCATCGGGTGCTTGACCGTGCGCTTGATGTTGCCGGGAATATACGCAGCCGCGACCAAGATACTCGCGGGCCACATCAGCGCCTCGACGATATGGCGCGTCCAGCCCGGCGGATACCAGAGCTGGATGACGCCAGCGTCGCGATACATGGCGAAGCCGTAGCCGATCAGCACGAGGCCGGCGATCGAAACCAGCGAGAACAAACCTTTGTACGGCCATTCGCCGCACGTAGCGATCAGCGCGGCGCGCTGGCCACGCATCGTCACAAACACGTGCGCCCCGAGAAAAAGAACCAGTCCGAGTATTTCGACGGCCAGACCCATGGTGAACTCAATTCAAGCTCAATCAAATTTCTTTCGCGATTATGCACTTGACAATACCGACAGATCAGCCTTATTACTGGCCTAGAACTTAAAGGCCGCAGCTACTTTCTAGCCGTCTTCTTCTTGCGAGGCGTCTTCTTCTTCGCGGATGCTTTCGGTGTTACCCGAAGGACTTGACCCATGATCCGGTCAAACTCCTTGCCGCTCATGCGAAGATCGTGCGCCTTCACAGCTTGCTTCTCCGTCATCGGTACACGTCCTTCCTATGGCCAATGTCCAAGATCACAATGATAACGCCGCGAACAGAGTATAGGATTCTGTAGTCACCTTGGCGCGCTCGATACACATGGGCCTCGCCGTCCATAACGCCTTGCAGTTTTTTTGATCCCGGCGGAACTGGATTGGCGGCCAACGCCCCGATCCTCCGCTTTATCTGGCCGCGAATTTTGACAGGCACCATCGTCTCAAGAAACTTAAGCGCGTCCTCAGTGTAAGCAAAACCGTAGAGGGCAGCCATTGGCTAGGGTTTGATCCCTGCGAGCCTGCTACGCAATTGATCGCCTTGCACAAGCCCTCCGGGATTTTCCTTGATTTCTCTAAGCCGCTTACGCACGATCTCGGCGTCGCGCTTATCCTCGGTTTGCGAAGTAGATAAGGGTTCTTCTTCTGGCTCAGACTCATCGAACAGGCCAGTCAACGGTGAATTGAGGATGGGGCGCCGGTCGCCCTCTATGCCAATCTCAGCCCATGATTCGCTGTTCGCCCGCACGCTGTCGATCCACATCTGAACTCTTGAAGCCACATCTTTTCGCTCATTCTCCGTAGCAACCGGAATGAGAATCTGCCGAATCTGATCAGCATCCAATTTCCCGTAGCTGGTCCCCCCTGATTCGGTCCACAGTTGAAGTCGGACGTGCTCTGATCGGAGAGTAGCAAATAGCCATTCGGCCGGGTAACTCTCTTCGCAATCCTCTTTGACGCGCACCACCGCAAGGCCGTCTGGGCTTCCAACTACATCGTCACCATCATCAAGCAATATGCCAATGTTTCGCCTCTCTGGCCTGACGAGGCCAACTATCAAATCCCCATATTGAAGTTGATAGACCTTGCGCTGTTTTCGTTCGGCAATTGACCAGCATCGTTCCTGAAAATGGGGCACGACGATTCCTTCGATAGCCCGAATATCCTGTCCTTCTACTACTCGTCGAAAATCGCTCACTCCTACGTCATCAAGTAGGTCTATTTTCTCATCCACAACATTAGCGATTTGAAATAGCGGGACCGCCCCGGAAGATTTTAGACTGCGCATGTTCTCCAAAGCGCGCGGCACCAATCGCCTCGGTTTCATGTCTAAATTCTTGTGGGAAACAACGTCTGTGAAGGTTGCACCATTCCATTTTGCAGACGCTCGTTTCGGGGTCGCCCCAAATTCTTGCAAGACGCGGCGAAAATCAGAATCCAAAACGATCTTGTTCTCGCTGTCTCTGATCGGAAGTCCAGTAGCTTTGTCCTGTAATGACAGCGGCATGAAATCGCCACCAAGCTTGTAGCCGACGCGGCGAACCATAGAGGCGTGGATTGGATAAGGCGAAACTCTCTCACTTGGGTCGCGCTTTTCCGCCACCATGATATTTGATCTAAGACCGGCGCCTGATTTTACGAAGATTCGTCTCGGCAGCTCGACCAAAGAGCTGATCACGAAATGGTCTAACATCCACTGCCGCACGTATTTGTACGACGCCGTAGCCAAATAACCTTCAGGAAGAATGATAGCCAACCGTCCACCATCCCTAAGCATTTTCCAGCATCGCTCTATGAATAGGATTCCGATTTGCTGGCTCTTCAGGATTTCTGCTGTTTTTTTCCAAACACCTTTATTGTTGGCGGCCCACACATGACCTAGATCGTAGGCTTTGAGAATTCCTGGACGACGCTCAACTGTTTCTGACCCAAATGGCGGATTGCAGAGCACAACATCCATCTCCTCTGCCCATCGCAGATGGTGCTCTATCGAATCTTCATTACGTAAATTCGCCTGCCCGTCTCTGTTCAGTATCATATTGATGATCGCGAGGTCATACGCCTGCGAATCGGAATCAATCCCGTAGATTCTGCTCAACGCATCATCGTCGCCGCGCCGTATACAGTAATTCATCGCCGATGTAAGAAAATCGGCCGTCCCCATCGCGGGATCGGCAATCTTCTCCGTCGGTCCTGGCGCGACCATTTGGACCATTGTGTCAATGAGCGACGCCGGAGTGAAATACTGGCTAAGGTCTCTTTTGAAAACGACTGGAACGAAGGTCATGAACACTTGTTGCATGGTGTCGCTTGACACCGATGAAAAATCAAACCCCTCAATCGCTTTCACAAGGTCACGAAGCGTATTCTCGTCAACGTCCGGACCAGTGCGAGGGGAGAAAAGCGTCTTGACGCGATTGTAGCGGATGGAGGCACTAGTATACAGTTTTTGCACTCGCGTCATAAAGCCTGGGTCTGCTCCCTCCAATACCTGAAGCTTTAGTTGCTTGTTCGCAGACACTCGCGCGCTCTTTTCATCGACGTAGCGCGCCAAGAGCAATTTAACGGTCTCGCGATAGCGTTGCTGACCGTCGTTAACGCCATGTGAGCGCATGACGTTGGCGAGCCCTTGCAGAGTACCGACTAGGTTTGCGGGCTTTGTCAGGGTGTCGACCGTGATAGCCTTCGCTTGGTAGACGATGCCGTAGTCTGGAAGATTCGCAATTGAATCGGTCTTGATAGTGACCTCTTCAAATCCCTTTTGCTTCTTTATTGATTTGGTGAAAAGGATTCGGCTTTCATCATCCCAATAGACACCTACCGCATCAAGTCGCGAGAGCACGCGCAACGCTGGTTCAAGCTGATACGTAATCCCTTTATTTTTTTTTGTAGAATCGCGCTTGATCTCTGCGACTAAAATAGCGTGAGCGAGTTGCGCGCCACCATCTAACGATGCGATCTGTGACCACGCACAATCATAAACGATCACGTCCGCACGAAGTTGATTCCGGCCGCTCTCGCCAAGATTTTTGATGGTGATCACTTCGACGCGAATACGCTCAATGGGGTAGTTGCGCTCGTCCACGAGAAAATTTAGGAAGTCTACTCGCCGAGCTTCTTCTGTGGGTGTCAGCCCATCTTTCGCCAGCGCCTTCGCGCCCAATGCTCCACGCACTGGACAATAAAGCAGCACTCCCTCAATTAAAGGCAAATCCGCGACAGGTTCCGATGCGCGCTTTGTCGTTCCCCGAGCCATATCAAGCCCGTCCGCTTGGACGGCGCAACATAAGCCTCTTGCCAACAAGTTTCGGAATGCCATTTGCAGTACGCGCGCCGTCAGTCATCTTGCGCGTGTTGTATTTGTAGTCGAGTTCGGCAAGGTAGAACGGAAGGTATTTGCGGCTAACGTGGTGATGCGTACCATCAAGCGACCGTTTGGAATTGCCGAAAAATCCTTCTGCCGTGTTGGTGGTCGCCAGCCGCCCGGAGACATCCTCGCGGGCATACTCTCCTTGGCTATGATTCACCGTATCGTGCGACTCAAAATGCGTTCCCGCCTTGTTATATAGGGGCGACTCGTCGGTATTCAGATGTGCAGACTTGGCGACATGCTTTTTGAGTAATTCGCCAAGAACGGCCCCTGTAACTTTGTTCACGACCTGCGAGCGCACATCGCCGCCGCGCTCGACAATCGACATAACTGCCGTCTTGTTGCCGACGTAGCGCCGTCCCATCCCGCACTTCACGCCGCCGATGTACGTTTCATCTGCCTCGACAGTCCCGCTCAGTTGCGTACTGTGCTCAATGTCCATCAATGCAAAGCGAATACGCTGACACATGAACAGCGCCGTCCTATAGGAGCCGATTTCAAGTTGGCGCTGCAATTGAAGCGCGCTCACTTGTGTCTTGCTCGCGCACATCATGTAAAAGCCGATCAGCCACTTATTGAGTGGAATATGCGAATCCTCACAAACCGTTCCCATTTTGGCGGTGAAGCCTTGAAGGCACTCGGCGCACTTGTAGAGGCCGGCGCGAATTTTCTTCTTCGGATTTGGCGTCACCTTATAGACGCGCGCTTGATCAGCATTGCCGCAATGCGGGCATACCGGACCATCGGGCCAGCGGAGCTTTTCAAAATACTCGCGGGCAGCCTCTTCGGTCGAGAACCGCTGCGCAATCTGCATAAGGGTAAGATCGCCGTTTGGGTTCTTACCGCTCGGGGGCTGGTTTTGCTTGCTGGTCATAGGCTAAATATAGCCCGAAAACTGGTATTGTCAAGTGCATAATCGCGATTTCTTTCTTCCGCGGCCGCACTCCGGCGCTCTGCGGCGCGATGATCACGAGCCGGACTCGGTTGTCAACATTCAGGTTTATCTTTTTGTCAGCTCGCGTAGCGCTTGTCGCGTTCGATATAGGCAGACGTGTCGATGACCGCTTCACGTTCCTTGAAAGAAACCATATCTGCCGCCATGGAGGCCGCGCTGCCATCGCGGGCAATCGCAGCCAAAACGCGCTGCATCGCCTTGATGCCGGCGCGTTGCGTGTCGCTTGGGATAATGACGGCCTGATAGCCGAACGCTTCGAGCTTTGACACCGGCAGCAGCGGCGTCTTGCCGCCGGCAAACATGTTGATCAGCTTGAGGCCCGGCAGGCGCTTGGCGATCACGGCAATTTCCGCTTCCGATGTGGGTGCTTCGACAAAGATCATGTCGGCGCCTGCCTCGATATAGGCGGCGGCACGCTCGAGCGCGGCCTCAAATCCCTCGACCGCAATCGCATCGGTACGGGCGATGACGACAAAATCGGGATCATGCAAGGCGTCACGAACGGCCTTGAGCTTCTGCACCATCTCGGCCGTCGGCACGATGCTCTTGTCGTCGTAGTGGCCGCACTTTTTTGGGAATGTCTGGTCTTCGAGATGAAAAGCCGCGACGCCGGCGCGCTCAAAGGCACGCGCCGCGGCCTGCGCATTGAGCGCATTGCCGTAGCCGGTATCGGCATCCGCGATCACCGGCACATCGACGACATCGACCATCGCGGCGAGGCGCTCGACAATCTCGCCCATCGAAATCAAGCCGAGGTCCGGCACGCCCGCGGATCGCGCGATGGCGCCGCCGCTGGCATAGACCGCCGGGAAGCCCGCCTGCGCCACAAGCCGCGCGGAAAGCCCGTCGTAGGCGCCGGGCGCAACGGCAATCCGGCCCGAGGCAAAGATCTTTCGCAATTTGGCGGGCGCACGCACCTGGCATCTCCCCTTCTGCCCCGATCCTGGTCATGATACGTCCGACGCAGGGTTTGGGGAAAGCAGGCTTTGGTGAAAGCCGGCCTGAGGGAAAGTGGAGGCAGTATGAAACGATTAATCGCAACGGCGCTCGCGCTCATGCTCGGCACGGTTGGCGGCCTCGCGCAAACCTGGCCAGCAAAGCCCGTGCGCATCATCGTGCCGTTCGGTGCCGGCTCAACACCCGACCTGGTCGGCCGCCTGATCGCCGATCAGTTGAAACAGCAAACCCGGCAGACATTCATCGTCGAGAACAAGCCAGGCGCGAGCGGCAACACCGGCACGGATGCGGTGGCCAAAGCCGCACCCGACGGGACGACCATCGGCATCAGCATCGGCGGCCCGCTTGCCATCAACACGCTGCTGTTCGCCCACCTGCCCTACGATCCGAGCAAAGATTTGTCGCTCATCACCATGCTGGTGACGCAGCCCAGCGCACTCGCCGTCAACGCCAGTCTCGGCGTCGACAGCGTCGCGGCGTTGATCGATCTGATCCGTAAAAATCCCGGAAAGTATAATTACGGTTCGATCGGCACCGGCTCGCTGTCGCAGCTCGCCATGGAGGCGATCGCGCTCAAGAGCGGCACCAAGCTCGTGCACGTCCCGTTCCCGTCATCGCCGCAAGCGGTTGAAGCCCTGATCCGCAACGACGTGCAAATGGTTTGCCTGCCGGCGGTCTCGATCACGCCGCAACTCGCCGGCGGCAAGATCAAATTGCTCGCCATCTCGACCGCCAAGCGTTCGGAATTGCTGCCGGGAGTACCGACCTTGAAAGAAGCCGGCGTCGACGTGGAGGCAGACGCCTGGTCGGGACTGATCGGGCCCGCCGGGCTTCCTGCCGCCACGATCGAGCGCATCAATCATCTGGTGGCTAGCGCTATCACTGCTCCCGCGATCCGCACCAAGTTGTCCGCGCAACTGATGGAACCGATCCCCGACACGCCGGCCGAATTCCGCGCCCGCATCGACTCCGATATCGCCCGCTGGAAGCCGATAATCGACGCGGCGAAGATCAAGATCAATTAGGTCTCCATTGCGAGCCAACGGACCCGCGCGAAGTCGCGCGGTCCGATGACAGGCTCCGCGAAGCAATCCAGCCCTGAGATGCGGCCTTGGATTGCTTCGTCGCAGCGTACCACAACGTTGAAAATGCTAATGAATTTGCTACGTTATGCACGCGCGTTCCCTACATTTTCCGGCCTTTTTGCGCTTCCCTCGTGGCCCGGTGTGGCCCGAGCCTAGGTGTTGACGCGCTCGCTAGCCATGGTAGTTTCCGGCCGCCTCTGCGCAACCTTCGGGCGCGGGCACAGGCCGGGGTTTCATTCGCCGATCATCCTGTGTGACCGCATTTCGCCCTTGGTGGCCTTCTCCTCCGCACGCCTAGGCCAAGCGTGCAACGGGAGAGGTATGCCGTGGGCACCCTTGAACCGATTTCACTCTCGCCGCGCGACGCCGCCGCATTCCTCGGAATCAGCAAGCGCACAATGTCGCGCCTCATCAGCTCGCGCAAGATCATCGCACGAAAGGCCGGCTTGCGAACGCTAGTCGATGTGGCGAGCTTGAAAGCCTATTACGAATCCTTGCCACAGAAAAC
>Ga0208849_1000238_pt1 | contig 53382 bp, 52 predicted proteins | sample NGESurdeep072012_10_FD_184470 | JGI IMG/M metagenome (GOLD analysis project Ga0208849, IMG submission 184470) | Arctic peat soil microbial communities from Barrow, Alaska - NGEE Surface sample 53-3 deep-072012 (SPAdes) | ecosystem: Environmental > Terrestrial > Soil > Wetlands > Peat ... | reverse complement strand
CTCAGGTGAAAGGCCTTTCCACTGTCGATAGCTCTGCCACAAGGTTTCGGGACTTGGAAAGGCATTGAGCGAGAGGGTAGATTCCATCTCAGAACTGGCACCAGTTCGGTCGTGAAAGACGAATCCGTCTCCATTCGAGGAGAATACGAATGGGATATTGAGAATCTCGGCGTACTCCAGCGCTTGCTGCATGCCGTCCCCCACTGAGTGGTTGTTATCTTTCGCTTCGATGATTGCAATCGGAATATTTGGTTTGTAATAGAGCACGTAATCAGCGAATTTGGACTTGCCACGCGTGACCATCTTTCCGCGGACATGAATTTGACCCTTTGTGAAGTGAATTTCACGCCCGATTTGCGTCTGCTCTTTCCATCCAGATTCGATGACGGCTGGAGTTATGAATTTCGCGCAAATGTCAGCCTCGCTCAGGTCACGCTTACTCATTGTGCGCGTTCTCGCCCCAACTGCCTACGCAAGTCCAATCGCTCTTTGATGTCCACGCTGTTAAGGGTACTTGTGACGCCACAAAGCCAGCTTCCGAAGCCGTCACGAACTTGGAGACGGACAAATGCGAGCATGAGCTTTCGGAAGGCGTCTTCAAAAGGCGCCTTCATTCATAAATGAAGGCGCCTTCACCATGCAATTCGTGATCTTTTCGCATTTCCTCAAATTGCCCATAAACATTGGGCGTGACGGAGAGACCGACTCCCTTCGTTATGAATGAAAGCTTCGAGAATGGGCGGTCACAACTTGATATCCGTTGAGCGAATACTCGGAGAGGCGCCTCCCAACTTCGTCTGGATCGGACGAGACACTCGACGCGTACACGGACGTAACAAACGCGATCAAGTGGTCTTTGAGTAGCTCCAAGCGATCAGGCGTCACAATTCGACTGCCCTCTTCGAGTGACGCATTATTAGCCAGGTCGCGACTGGGATGGATCAGCATGGGCGTTGCGACAACTTCGTCTCCGTACTCACTACGAAACCAGGTCATCGAGTGCATCAATTGAGCTGCAGCATCCCGGTTGATCACACTGGATGTGACGCCGCTTTTGCATTCGATTACTGCGAACGTCGCATTACCGAGACCCCACAAGTTATCCGGCCCGTTTCCATTTTCTCGTTCGGGACGCTTTGACTCGAATCCGACAACGTCCCCTACTAGTTCAATGGCGTCTTCGAAGTCAGCAGTCCGCTCTGGATCAAATGACAATCGTTCGCAAAGGGACCTAATCCAAAGCGCTGGATTCTCACCTAGGGCCTCAAGATTATTGATGTACTCCGCCGACCTGCGTGCCTGAACATGATGGTTTGACATACGAGCGTGTACAACACCTGTCGATGGCCTCAAGATTCTGGGATTCCTGCTCAGACCACTCGCAAGTATTTGCTGTGCCCTATTTGGATCTGAGATGTCAACGTACGAAGCAAGAATTTCAAACAAGATTCCAGCAATCCCATCATCAGCGCCAGCATTAAGTTGCTCTTGAATTATGTTTTCGGCTTGGATCATTCGACCAAGAGTCGCTTCATCGAAGGCACGTCGAATGCCAAGTAATGTCGTCGCAAGATTGCCTACTCCGTATTGAACACCCGCAACAGCGTTGCGACTCGCAGAGATCCAGTCAATGTCGCGACTCAAAACCTGATCTATAAGTTCTCTCATGGCTGCAATACTTGGCCGCGACAACTGCTTGCATACCTGTCTAGAGAGCTCAAGTTGTGCCTTGGTAAGAGGACTGAATTGGTTTGATAACTGGGGAGAAGCGATTCTTTGGGAGAGACTTAGACCCAAGATCAGAACAACGCAGTAATCGTTTACACCACGAACGCCGCGGCCCATGCCTTGCTCGATCCGCTGCATTTGACGATCAAAGAGATTGTGTCGGGTGCCAATCACCGCCGCGTCCCTCTGATCGAGAGTTCCGTATATCTCGGGCAGACCGTCAATGATAAGAACGCGACACGCTGAGTCAGGCAGATCTATGCCGTCATACTTGTTGACCAAAACGACCAAACCGACGTGATTTTCTCGCAACTTTGACACAATCTCAGCCACATCGTCCCTGTCCGAGGACAAGGTTGATACATCCTGCCAAAAGCGAGCTCTGCGATCACTTGGTACAAGGACAACAACATTGTGATTTCGTGCCAACTCGGCAGCCAACTCTTTGACAGAATCCTCCGACAAAGTGGGATTCAATTCCTGCGGCGCAAAGATTAATCTGTCACCCTGATCCGAAGCGGACTCTGGCGAAATTACACGTCCGACACTCTCAGGATTGCACGCGAAGTCTGTGACAAGGATGCTGTCGTCCGCCAGTGTTGCCGTGAGAAAAATCCGTCTACGACTGTCGCGATATCCGACAATCTCAGAAATGGGAAGACAGGTTGGGGCGATCTCAACTCTCGTTGAAGAAAAGGCTGCTCTGCATAGGTGGATCGTTGACTTCAGTAAGGGCCACTTCCAACCGACTTCGTCGTCATCAGAACTGGCATCCAGGATGTTGATTACATCATGAAGACGGTGTCTCCATGACCAGAAGGGAACAATTTGGGGCGTTGAACGGACGTCTGAGTCCTGAAGCTCAGAGAATTTCCCCGGATTCTGTGACCGCAAGGCATCCTCGAACAAATTCAAAAGCGCGAGATAGGCGTCCGAGGAGCGACCAATACTGAGACTGAACTGCTCCGCAGCTGTTGCGAGACATGCGTGTGCGTCGTCGACGACGAGTGCACCAATAGGCAATCCGGAAGCGCGAGTGCTGGCTGGTCCTCCAAAAACGGATCGACTATTGATGAGTTTATAGATATTAACGATGCCAATAGCTTCACCGCGAAGATAGTCGGGGTCGTCCGGATTGGTCGTCGTCCTCAGTCCTAACTCGGTCGCCTGCGCCACGACTTGTTCCACTAGAAATACGTTTGGAGCAACGTAAAGGGCGGGACCCTGATTCTCATTCAAACAGGACTGGAGCATGAGAAGTCCGACAAGTGTCTTCCCGCCTCCAGTATTCATCTTGATCACCAGGTCACGCTCAGTACGGCGTTCGAACCATCGATCCAGCACCACGCCCTGACTCTCGCGCAAGTAGTCGAGTTTCGATACCTTGGAAGGTAGTGCGTTGAAAATTTCGCGAGGAATTATTAAACCGCCGTCAGGACTTGGCGACCCCAGATTCTTGAAGTTGATTCCCAAATTCGGCTCCCGATCCGCGCTCGTCAATGCGACCGCTCTGAATTGAGGGTAGCGCGGCTAAAGATTTTCATCAGTAAACCGCATTGTGACTCGGCGAGCGGTACGACTTTGCGCCCCCGTCTACCGTGAATCCAAGCTCATCGACAAAGCAGACTCCTTTGAACCTCGCGACGTGCGCAGCAACGTGGCCAGCCTTGACACGATCAATGACGAACTCGGAGCTACAGCTGTAACACTCGACTTTGCAGTGTCCATCTTCATCATCGACGACTTCGACAACGCCCAGACGCCCTTTCCTTTCGCTCATGGTGGAGTACACGGGGCCAATCTCCTCATTGACTTCAGTCTCGAGTTCCTCTTGCGAGAGCTTTGGATGTTGAGCCTTGATTTGCGCACGAACATCGTCTTCCTTAATCGGTTTTGGATCCCTGACAACCCGGAAGACTCGTGCCACCGAATCCTTCGCTGGCACGACGTGGCGAGGAAGTAGATTTGAGATTTGCGCCGGCGTCGCCTCCAATGAGTCGCTCAACTCCTTATCATCCCAAGCAAATTCCACGAGCAATCTGCTAAGTGGCTCGTCAATGACGTTGATGATGCGGCTCCGTGTGACCAAAGCAAACAGGACCTTGCCTGCTGCGGGCAATTTCACCCGGCACTGTCCACAGTGAAGGGATACCGTCCGTTTCCGCAGGTAGTTGAGATCGAATACGGCAAATCCCATAATCACCTCTTTTCACGGCTTGATCTCAATGGTATTGTCGCAGGTGCGTGTAACAGCATGCACTTTGGGGTTTCGCCCCCGCGTAGTCAACGAAGATCAGGTTTTGGTCAGTAGATCAGACCCTCGTTGGCATTCCCAAAAGGAACGCCGTGCGAAGCACAGCTATCACCGGCAAAGTGCCGGACAACGTCGTACCCGGACACGTCATTGCGCTCACGCTTGATCAAGCCTGCCAACGACTCCAACTCTCGAGACCAAGCGTGGTCGGTCTCATTGAGTCGAGCCGACTGCATGCCGTCAAGGTCGGACGTAAGTGGCTCATCAGCACGTCATCACTGGACCGTTTCGTTAACGGCGAGGTGGCGAAGTGACCAAACGCCAAACACCAGTGGTTCGGAGTGGGTTCCAGATCTACCCAGAGCTCTCACCCGAAGAGTTTGCAGCACTTAAGCTCAGCATCGCGACGAACGGCATCATCGTGCCCGTCGAGGTCGACGACGACGGCAACATCATCGACGGTCACCACCGCGTGCGTGCGTGGAACGAGCTTCGTGCGGAGGGAGTAAAGGTCCCCGAGTACGAGCGAAAGGTTCGCGCGTACGAGAGTGAGGACCAGAAACTTGAACAGGCATTGCGTCTCAACCAACTCCGACGTCACCTAACTCCTGAGCAGCGCCAGGAGGTCGTCAAGGAACTTCGTAAGCGCGGTTGGAGCGCCCGACGTATTGCCGATGTCCTCGACGTCGGCAAATCAACCGTCGGTCGCGACCTGTCAACTGTCCCAAATGGGACAGTTGACACCGTCACCGGACTCGACGGCCGAATACGGCCCGCCCATCGACCTCCGACCGTCGCCGCATATTCGACGAAGGAGGAGGAACGGGCCCGAGCTGCCATCAAGGAACTCGGCGTCGAGAACATGCCGTCTCGTCCGACAAGAGTTGGACCATTGGAGAAGCGCGTCAAGGCCCGTCGGGTCATACCAAGTGGTCCACCGACCGGCGAGGCGTACTCCGGTGCAACGTGGATGGTTGAGTGCGCTGACATCGACGACTGGAACATCGACGGTGCGGGGATCGATCTAATCCTCACCGATCCGCTCTACGGCGAAGACGGAATTGATACCTACTTTCAACTCGGTGAGTTTGCCGAGAAGTACCTCAACCCCGATGGACTCGTTTTTGCCTATCTCGGCAAGGTGCACTTTCGAGAGGCCCTCGAAGGGCTCTTCGAGAACCTGGAATACGTCTGGCTCGGCGCGATCGTCCAGAACTCTCGGCCATCAAAGATTCACGCTAAGAAGATTGATGGCGGGTTCAGACCGTTCGTAATCTGTTCGCTTGGCGACTACAAGCCCAAACAATGGATGCACGACACGATCGTTTCGCCGAGCGCACCTGAGAAAGAATTGCACCCCTATCAACAGTCGCTGAAGCCGATGATTGAGATCATCGATATGGCAACCGAGCCCGGAGATCTGGTCTGTGATCCGTTTCTCGGCTCTGGTACGACCGGAGTGGCCGCCCTTGAACTGGGGCGTGACTTCTACGGCTGCGATATCGACCCACGTAGCGCAAAGGAGGCGTCGGAGCGACTGACGAAATGGGAGTTGGAACACAATGACCCGTGAGTTGCGTAACCATCTCCGACGTGGACCGATCGCCAGGATTCGAGACACTGCGTTGGCGTCACGAGCAGATTCTGACCATCTCTCGTCAGGATTCTCCAATATTTCCCACGGCACCATTATCCCTTATCAAGACACTATTCCATATCTTTTCGGACTTCTGAATCCGCTGTAGAGTGCCATCTCTCGAAAGGAGGTCGGAATGACCAAAACAAAGTCTCGGGGGACCGTTTTCTACGACAAGAAACGAAGTTGCTGGATGGGTTACATCGCGACCGGACTCACCGTTAATGGCAATCGTCAACGGCGGAGTGTGCGTGGGGTATCGGAACAAGAGGCTCGCCGAAAACTGCGTCAGATTGAGGCAGAGATCGTCCTAGGAAAGCCGGTCATGGACGGCTCGATTCGACTCGGTCGCTTTCTCGAAGAGTGGCTCACGACGACCATCGAACCGAACTGTCTTTCCGTGAATACTGCTGCAAGTTATCGAGGGATCGTCGAGCGTCACTTAATTCCGTCCCTCGGATCGAAAAGACTCCGGGACCTTACAGTGATCGACGTCGACCATTTGTTGCATCACAAGTACGAAGCGGGACTGAGCGGTTCCACTGTGCAGCGTATCCGCATGGTTCTCGTCAAAGCCCTCCGACACGCGGAGCGACGGGATTTGGTGCATCGTAACGTTGCCGCGCTGACCGATCTCCGGCGCACGCCTCGCCGCGAGGGGCGGTCACTCTCGCCCGAACAAGCGCGACGACTACTCGCCGCGTCCGAACATCGACCTTTGGGCATCACCGTGCAACTTGGTCTCTATCTGGGTCTTCGCCCCGGCGAAGTGCTCGGTCTCCAGTGGTCAGATATTGAATTTCTCGAGCGGACGCTGACAGTACGACGTTCACTTAAGCGTGAAAATAACCGACTCCGATTCGGACCGCCGAAGACACCAGGCTCAATTCGCACGCTCAAGTTTTCGGAACCACTCGCGACCGCTCTGAATCGCCACAAGTCAGAACAAGACCAACAGAAGAAGATCACTGGAGAACTGTGGCACGAGCTCGATCTGGTGGTGGCATCGGAGATCGGCACGCCCGTGGATCCGAGTAATTCACGCCGGGCACTCAATGAGTCTTGCGAGGCCGCGGGAATCGGGCATTGGAGTCCGAATGAACTTCGTCACTCGTTTGCTTCACTTATGTCGCTCACTGGAGCTCCAATGGAAGAGGTCGCCGACGCCATGGGTCACGTCGATACGCGTATGACATCCCAGGTCTACCGTCACAACCTCAAATCAGTTGTGGACGTCGCCGAGTCACGCCTGAACGCACTCTTTGCACTCTGACACGCACTTATGGGTCAGGCGGTGCTTTGACCGCTCCCTTGCACACCGGGCACGAAAGTTCTTCATCGGCGATGAATCCAGCAGTCTTCAGGCCGCATTCGGTGGTGTCCATCTGCGTCCCCCTGTGGCGAGCGTGCACCAGATTCTGCAAGTCGTCGAGTGCTTTCACCTTCGCATATTCGGACACTGAATGCATCGTATTATCGGGCCCGACGCGTCCATTCCGCACTCACATCAAAGTCGTACGGGTGATCACTCTCATAGACGACGATTCGGTTTTGCATGGATTGTCAGCCATGAAGCCCAGGCAGATCAAGGCCCATTATTGGGTTGCGCTAGGGAGGGCCGCGTTCATCGAGTTCCTACCATCTTCGCTCGGTCGAATTCAACCAGTCGGTCTTTTGTTTTGACGCCCCATAGGACGCCCAATCCTGAGTGACACGTTGTACGAAATACGTGGCGTCCGTTCCGAGCGACATCAATTGATCCCGCATGATCGCAGCCGAGTTTGTCGTGTCGACCAGCCAAACAGATTCTTCGAGATGGCACCAAGAGCCAAATCCCTTGATGGCGCTCTCAACCGCGCTGTAGTCGCGGTCGGGTTTGTGCAAATCGTATGCAACCATGAAAATCATAACGTAGGTCCCTTCCGAAATGGAGAATCGTCCGTCTACTGCCCGACTCGAATGTTGATGATCTTGAAGCTGACTAGTTCTCGAAACAGCTCGATGCCCTTGTCATTCAGTTGGTCGCGGTTGAACTCGATGTAGCCAATACTGCTGAAGTTGGATGCCAAAGTCACTCCAACTTCTTTGAACACGACGATTCGGTTGTCGTAGAGCACTGACGCCGCTCCCAACTCGTGCGCAACATTCTCACTGGGACGCCAAAATTCGTTGCCGTCTTCGTCGTGGAACTTCTCGTCAGCGGTAAAAATCAAGATGGCGGCTCCGCACTCTCGCATTGTGTCGGCGACCTTGGTCGGTATCGGCCTACCGGCATTCGCTTCCGCGGTTGCCTGCTTGTGGGGAATTCCATATTCATCGAGAATCTTGACCAACTGATCCAAGGGTTTGCGGTTTTTCCCGTGCCCAAGGAAGATTGCGTTCGAACGCGGAACATTTCCACTCGGCGGGATATTCTTCTTCTCGCTTGACGAGTCATCTAAGTCGTCGTTCAGTGATTCGTGTTCGTCGGTGATTTCACCGAGCTCGTCAGATATCGAATCTGACTCTTGCACCGTCAGAAGAGCGGACCCGAGATCGACGTACGTCTTGTCCTTGATCTTCTTCAGAAAACCGACCAATGCGGCATTCTGAACTATGAGCTCGTACACCTTCTTGCTGCGATCGGCGGGCACCCCCAAAGACTCCAGCACGTTGTACGCAATCTTCTCGATTGGCAGCGGCGAACCATCATATTTTTCAAGAAAACTCTTTTCGACGGTCGGCATCAAAACTGCTTGCCTCTTGGCCATTTCGTCATCTCCGTCAACGAGTGGCGCGACGATCCGCTTACCCAAATCGGTTAAGGCAATCTGAATGGCGTTGGGACCGCCATCAGTCAATCCATAGCCAATGGCGGCTCCGCAAAGTCCTCTAAATGGCCCGGAACTTGGACTCATATCGAGGGCAGCTGCGACATCCAGTGGTCGTGTCGGGCTCTTCGCGTACTGATCGGCAATGACAAAGGGAATTCGAAGCGCTTGATCCAAAGAGACGCCGGGAATATCAGTTTGACTGATCTTGGATCGTCGAGTTGCGGTGTTCATGTTTTGAGCCACGAGCTCATCTTAGCCACCACATGCGTAGGCCTGACCTCATACACGTATGCAACGCATGGAATTCATCCACTATGTCGCACCCCCTGCTACACTATCGATCAGAGAAGGGAGTTTGAAATGAAGATTGACACACTAGAGGTCGAAGAAATGAAAGATCCACTAGCGCAAGCGCTCAAGGCCGACGAGATGTTGTCGACTGCAGAGCGCATCGTTGAACATCTCAAAGAGATCCGCGGAGCTGCGATGCGCATGCACGCCCGGAGTGTCGGCGGATTTAAAGCCGCGGAGGACTTGAACATGAATAGAACGAGCATGTACCGAGCAATCCGTGCAGGTGTATCCTGCGCTGTCGTTGAAAGAGACGAACCATATTGGCAGAAACAAGCGCAGTCTCTGAATGGCCGCCTTCGAGATCTCGGCCGAACCCGTGAAGGCGTTGACAATTGGTGGAATCTCACTCTTCAGCCAGCGCTGGGACATCGAACGCCACTTCAAGCTTGGATCGCCGGAGATCGCGATGCAGTTCTTGCATTAGTTCCGTGAGTCGCCTTAAGTCTCGTCTAGAGGTGTAAGCCATGCGCATTCCTGAAGACAAATTGCAAAGCGTTCTCTTCTTGGCTCAAGACGATACACCACGTGCAAGTGGATTCTTCATAAGAGAAACGATCAAACGTGGTGCTGATGAGTTCGAAATGATCTACGCGGTGACCGCCAGACACTGCATTGAAGAAACGAGGTCGCAGCCATTCATGTTGAGAGTCTCGGTCGGCCCGGTTGGATTCGCGGAAGTCGAATCCAACGCTTCACTTTGGTTTCTGCATGACTCCGCAGACGTCGCCCTAAGCCTCATTACTGATGTACCAGGAGATGGCGCAGAGATTTGGGTGGAAGAACTTTGGCGCTTAGTCTCCGCACAAGGGACGTATCTCGTTGATGAATTTCGCATTCCGGGAGCGACGGCATTTACTTCGAAGGATTACACCCAAGCCGGCTTGACTGACATCAAAGAGGTCACAATTGCTCTCGGCAACGATGTTGCGATGATTGGAATGTTGAGGGGCCTTCCAGGTGAAGAGCTCAATCTTCCGGTCGTTACGTTCGGACGAGTTTCACGATTGCCCGGTGAGCCAGTCAAATTCATGGGAGGGACAACAAATTTTCGAGCTCCCGTCTATCTCGTTGAAGGCAGTTCCTGGGGCGGGTTCAGTGGCTCACCATGCTTCTGGACTTTCCCGATAACCAACATGGTTCCAACGGACTACCAAACTGAATCTGGTGGCACGATAACGATTGTCACTCCGATTACATCGTATGGCGCGCCCTTGCTTGGCATCGTCTCCGGTCACTGGCCCATACCTGAGCGATTTCGTGCTGACAGTGGCGCCGAGGGTGTGGTCAACCTAAACAGCGGAATTGCACTTGTAACCCCAGCTCATCACATCGCAGAATTGCTCGAACGGGAAGACGTGATTGAGCGAAAGGAGCGCTACATGCGCGAACGGCCCTCGCAACTCTGATCCGCTCGATCTCCCCTGTCGCCCAATTGTCGCAGTCGAAGTATTTGCTCACAACATTGCTCACAACTGATTGTTTCGACAAACACTTGCGGTGCAAACACAGCGTTACAAGCAAGATTTTGGTGGGCCGTGCAGGACTTGAACCTGCGACCCCTTGCGTGTCATGCCCATATTTCCTATTCACCGCCGGTTTCTGACGTCCAAATCTCGTCAAATCGTGGCACTTTTTGTCCACTGATATTTGCCGTTGAGTGCACAAATCTTTTGACGTTGCTGACGGCGTTGCTGACGAAATGCCGTTTCAGATTGTGCAAGGGGTCAATGAAACGACCTCACAGGGATTTCATCCACTGGTCTGACCCAACATTCAGGACGCAACATGCACCGACCTTAATGAAGTGGGCGACCAGACACAGAAGTCCTTGCCCCCGGTGAACTGTGACGTCGGGCCATCGGAAAACGTCGGGGAGGTGGTTTCACCTTGACGGCGAGAATAAATCTGCGCGAGGTTTTTACTTAGCCGACTTCGACATGTGCGCGAAGGAACGCAAAGGCACCATTGTGAACGTACACAAGCTGGCAGTCTTCGATGTACTTCGCATCGTGGATTCGGTTCGCGTGGTTGTATCCAACTTCACCCTTGTGAAGATAGACCCTTTCTCCATCGGCGACAAGCGAATCCCCTTCGCGACGAAAGAGTTGAGTTGACATCCTTCCTTCGACCACAATCGTCATATCGTCACCTGGGTGAAAGTGAGGCGGCTCTTCAGTGCCTGCTTCCCAGCGCTCGAGCATTACCTCGACCCCGTCTGGGTTCGTCGGATACGTGGTACGAACGCTAAATCCCGGTGAACCTGTATCGGGAACAAAATCGTTCCACACGTCGCTGGCTGCGACGCTGCTGTCTGGCTCTCGTTCGTCAACTGACATTCTCGGCCTCCTCCATCCATCCCGGCTCTGAACGATCAGAGGTCGAGTTCAACGGGCTCTTGCCCTTCGCGGTGAGCATAGGTGCTGAGACAGCGGGCCTATTCACTATGTCGAACATTGGTCCCCACGTACGAAGAGTGACCTGCGCCGTGGCTAAAAAGCGTAGTCGGCCGCGAGAATAAGGTGGTGTCATCCGCTAGCCACTCGCAATTGATCCCGACGAGGTCAATAGTGGTCGGCGATGTAAACCCGTAATGCACCCTTAGCTCAATCGCGTCGTTGTTGGCCATCGAAAGCCTCCGAAATTTGACGTACACCGTAATAGTCGCGCGAACTGGTGCATTCCGCACCGCTAGTTCTAGGCGAGAACCGCACGCAGATTTCGCTACGGCTTCTGATGCATTGATCGATCAAAATTCTGAGTCTGTCCGACCTTCCGTGACAAGTGTCGCAGTTCTGGATGAATGACGTCGGCGCAGCCGCCATTCGTAAGCAATCGGCGTAAGCAACCGGCCGTTCCCGTCGAACCCCATTTCCGACTCCACCCACTTGATGCGCGCTGCCTGACGAAACTACTCAGATTGTGTGTAGTTTCTTGCCTACGACCGAAAAGGAGGGTCATCGACAAAGACCAAGCCAAGGTCGGTACGGACCCGTCACCTCTCGGCGCGCTGTCGACCTCGGAAATCCGTAAAACGAGGAATTAAGGGATATAAGAACTAATGAACATTCCGAAATACATCTTTCTTTCAATTTATGTATCATACGTTCACAATGGATAAGAAGCCACCCGATCAGAAGACCAAGGCCAGGTCTCCGTCGCCAACCAATTCTCCGTCGATCGGGGACGTATTACGTGAGCGCATGGACGAGTTCAGCGCGGCGGAGAGAAAGGTCGCTCGGGTCATTCTCACCAACTCGCCGACCATCGGTTTGGAGACCATCGCAAAGCTCGCCGAACTTGCGAATGTTAGTGGACCGACGGTCATTCGCTTCGTGAACCGACTAGGTTTCAACAGCTTCCCGGACTTCCAATCCACAATCAGAGCGGAACTCGATGCCCGAATGGCCTCACCGATGGTCCGGTATGGACCAAACACCCAGATAGGTGAAGTCGACGAGATCCTCGTTCAGCACAGCAACGTCTTCGTGCGTGATCTTCAACAGACGTTCGACATCCTTCCGCCAAGCGAATTCCACGCGGTGGTCGACCTCCTGGCCGACCCCCGACGCCGCGTTTGGATCATTGGTGGTCGATTCAGTCGCGTCCTCGCCCACTACCTACATTTACACTTGCAGCAGTTGCGGCCCAACACTTTTCTGCTCGACAACGATGAAATCAATTGGGCCGCGACGATTCTCGACGCGGGACGACGAGACATACTGGTCGCTTTCGACTATCGCCGCTACCAAACCACGACCATCGAGTTGTCACGGGCGATGGCCGACGCCGGTGCGTCGATTGTGCTCTTTACCGACCGCTGGCTCTCCCCGATTGCCGACGTCGCCCAAGTCGTCCTACCTTCGATCGTTGAGTCACCGTCACCATTCGAGACCCTGGTTCCCGGCCTTGCCGTGGTTGAAGCGCTGGTGGCCGGCCTTGTGGTCACGATCGGAGAGTCGGGCCGACGGAGAGTCAAGCGATACGAGGCGATCACCGAGCGCATGGTGGTCGAGTGGGGTAAGTCCATCAAAGAGGAGATGTAGAGATGACCGAAGAAGACCTAGTCTTGATCGTCACCGCGGACCTGGTGAGCCAAGTGCGAGGCCGTGCGTTTGGCGCTGACCAGCTATCCCAGCGGCTACACGGCGGCGTTGGTTGGGTTCCGGCCAATCTGGCAATCACGGCCTTTGGCGAATTGGAAGAGCCGAACATCTTTGGCGCCATTGGCGACCTTCGTCTCCAGCCAGACGTATCGGCCACGATCCGGTTGCCACCAACGGGCGACCACCCCGGCATCAGGGTCATGCTTGCGGACACTGTGAACCTCGACCTCTCTCCCTGGTCGTGCTGTCCCCGTAATATGCTGCGGCGCACCCTGGACGCTCTTAAAAGTGAATTCGGGCTAACACTGCACGCGACATTCGAGCACGAGTTCACGTTGCTCGACCACGACGGATCAGCAATGACCCGCGGTGGGCCCTCCTTCAGCCTCGCCGCAATGATGTACTTCGAGCCCTTTGGGTCAAAACTTTACGCGGCGTTGGCCGAAGCGGATTTCGAGCCCGATACATGGCTCGCCGAGTTCGGACCCAATCAGTTCGAGATCACTCTGGCGCCTTGTGACGGTCTTGTCGCCGCCGACCGGGCACTGCTCCTCCGCGAACTGGTCCGAGACCTTGCGAAGCGATCTGGATGGCGGGCCTCGTTCAGCCCGCTCGTTGCTCCCCAGGCGATTGGTAACGGTGTTCACGTCCACTTCAGCCTCCGCGATGAGAACGGTGCGCCAGTCCTCTACGACGCAGCGGGTCCCAGCCAACTCAGTGTCCTTGGAGGATCTTTCGCAGCGGGCATATTAGAGCACAGCCGGGCAGTCTGCGCTTTGACCGCTCCAAGTGTGATCTCATACCTACGGATGCGTCCGCACACGTGGAGTGCTGGCCACGCCGTGCTCGGACTACGAAACCGCGAAGCAATGCTGCGGATCTGTCCGACAGTCGGCGCGAGCAACATCGAGCAGCAGTTCAACTTAGAGTTCCGCGCCGCCGACGCCACAGCCAACCCCTGGCTGGTCATGACAGCCATCGTGCTCGCCGGACTCGATGGTCTGCGCGCAGGATTGCACACTCCAACCGTAGTTACCGAAGACTTCAACGATTGGACCGAGGCCGAACGCAGCAAAATTGAGATAGCGCAGATTCCAACGTCGCTTGGCGAATCACTCTTGGCACTTGTTGCGGACCACACATTTACTGACTGGCTCGGAAAGGATTTCGTCGACACCTACGTCGCAATCAAACGACGTGAGTTGGCCTCGCTCTATGGGGCTACCGACGAGACAACCTGCAAGAAGTACGTCGGCTTCTACTAACAGAAGGAGATACTTCCATGTCCGCGCATAAACTGAAAAGCGATGTCGACGCCCGGTTGATCGACCACCACTGTCACGGCATCGTGCGTGACGAACTGGATCGCGCAGAGTTCGAGATGTACATCACGGAGTCGTTCTGGCCCCCCCCACCGGCGACGAGCCACTTCGACTCACCGATGGGAGTAGCGATCCGCCGCTGGTGTGCTCCACTGCTCGACCTTGACCGTCACGAATCGAGTGACCGATACTTCGAGCGACGCGCCGAGCTAGGTACGACCGAGGTAAACCGGCGGCTGATGAGCGCGACCGGGATCTCCGACCTACTCCTCGATACTGGCTTCACATCTTCTACACTCCTCGCGCCCGCAGAGATGGCGACGGTGACGAATGCAAGGGCCGCCGTGGTGACCCGGATCGAGACTGTGGCCGAAGAAGTCGCTTCGACCGGTGTCGGCTCCGCCGAATTCCTGAAGTCGTTCGAACCCGAACTACGCCAACAGTCCGAGCAATCGGTGGGCTTGAAGTCGATCATCGCCTACCGCCTCGGCCTGGACTTTAACCCGGAACGTCCCACCGAGACCGAAGCACTCGCAGCGGTAGACGAGTGGTTTCGGTCGGGTGTCCGTAGCCGCGTCTCGCATCCCGTCGTACTTCGCTGGTTGCTATGGGCGGCAGTAGATGTCGCCCAGGAACGAGCCCTGCCGATCCAATTCCACGTCGGCTACGGAGACCCTGACCTCGAGATGCACAGATGCAACCCACTGCAGATGACTTCGTTCATCCGCTCGACCGCAACGTTTGGTGTCCCCCTGACGCTGTTGCACTGCTATCCCTACGAACGAGAGGCCGGATACCTTGCTGCAGTGTTCCCCCACGTCTACTTCGATGTTGGATCAATCGTGCACTACACCGGGGCCGAGAGCCACCGGGTCGTCGCGCACGCGCTCGAACTCGCCCCATTCCACAAATTACTGTTCAGCAGCGACGCCTACGCCCTTCCTGAATTGTACGTAGTAGGCGCTGAACTGTTCCTTCGAGGGCTCGCCCGCACTCTAACGACGTGGGTCGAAAACGATGACTGTTCGGCAGTCGATGCGGCATCCATCCAGTCCATGATCCGTGCCGGTAACGCCCTGCGGATTTACGCCGGACTGTCGGCCTGACGTGCTCGCCCTGCCCGACCTCACGCTCGCCGAGTTGTTCGACGCTGTCAACCACGAACTCAAGAACCAATTATCGCCAGCGGGCCAGTTGCGCCGACGGGTCCATCAAAATCCGGAAATCTCATGGCTAGAACACGAGACCTCAGCCGCCGTCTCTGGGGCCCTTGAAGGGATGGTGCTCGAGCCAATCGCTGAAACCGGACTACTCGTTCACGTAGGCGACGCCGACCTCCCGGCAATCGGTATTCGAGCCGAACTCGACGGCCTGCCGATCATCGAGGGGACTGACGTCGAGTTCGCCTCGACGAACGGTGCAATGCACGCGTGCGGCCACGACGTACACATGGCGGCGCTGGTCGCACTGTTGCGTGCATTTGAGAAGGTCTGTCAGACCGGTCGGCCCCCAGTCTCACTGCTCGGCGTGTTCCAGCCGAGTGAGGAGTCGAATCCATCCGGGGCTCAGCGGATTGTCGAGTCCGGACGACTGCGCGACCATCGTCTGGCAGCGATGCTCGCCCTGCACGTGCACCCGCGCGTTGCCTGGGGATCGGTGGCGACTGGCGAAGGGGCCGTCAACGCCTGTTCGGACTCCTTCACGCTTACTGTCACCGGAGTAGGGGGCCATAGTGCCTATCCCCATCACGGTCATGACCCAGTCCTCGCCCTTAGCCAGGTAGTGGTGGCGTTGCAGCAGATCGTGAGTCGACGAGTCGATCCGATGCATCCCGCCGTGATCTCGGTGACGCGCCTAGAAGCAGGCTCAGTCGCGAACGTAATACCCGCTGAGGCGATTGCCGAGGGCACGGTCCGAGTCCTCGACCCAACAGATCGTGCCAGCGTCCTCGAGCTCGTCGAGTCCATCGCCGTCAACACCGCGGCCGCCTATGGCTGCCGTGTGCGAGTGGAGGTCCAGCACGGTGATCCGGTACTCGTGAACGACCCAAGGTTGGCGACGGCGGTCGACGCAGGGCTCGGGCGAACTGGCATTGAAGTAGCCGAGCCGATGAGGTCGTGTGGCGCCGACGACTTCGCCTTCTACGGGGCTGTTTGCCCAAGTCTGATGATGTTCCTTGGCGTTGAGGACCACTGTGGTCAACCGGCCACCGAGAGCGACGCGAATAATCTCGGCATTGACCACAGTGTCGCCGGCGCTGGACGCAGTCCGGGACTCCACCACCCTAACTTCCTACCTTCCGAGGAGACCGTAGCGCGCGCCGCGCGTGTGATGCTGACTGCCTTCATCGCGGCAGCCGAAACCGTCTTTGAGCCTCGGGAAGGCAACTAAGTTACGGAACCCAGCCGAGAAACCGACCGCCGTCGGACCTCACCGTCACGCCGGTGAGGTAGTTGGCCTCGTCGCCCGCGAGGAACCCAACGACACGGGCGATGTCTCCCGGCGTGGCGACCCTGCCTAGTGGAACCTGCGAACCGATCCGGCGTCGGGCCTCGTCGTCGACGAGGTAGTCAGCATTAAGAGGGGTATCGACAATCCCCGGCGCGACGCAGTTGACCCGGATGCCGTAGTCGCCTAATTCCCACGCCATCGCCTCGGCCAACATCTTCGCGCCTCCTTTTGAGGCGACGTAGGGCGAGGTGCCCTTCGACGGGAACTCGGCGGAGATCGAGGTCACGACCACAATTGAACCACCCCTGCCGGCTGCCACCATTTCACGGGCAGCGAGTTGGGATGTGACGAACACACCGGTGAGGTTGACGGCGATGTGTTGGTCCCACGTTTCGGAATCAACTTCCAGGAACGACGCTGTGCGAAACAGTCCGGCGTTACAAACGGCGATGTCTAGTCGTCCAAACTGACTGATTCCCGCGGTGATTGCGTCGCGAACGTCATCGCGCGAGGTCACGTCACCAACGATGGGAAGGATCGACCCAGCCGCAATCCGGTCATGCCACACCTCGGGCACCAAGGTCTGCCGATCAAGCGCGATGACCCGCGCACCGGCGTTTACCAGTTCGTCCACGATGGCGGCGCCGATGCCCTGCGCCGCACCGGTGACGATAGCTACGCGATTTTCCAGTCTCATGAGCACCCCCGAGGTTAGTCTCGACCGCTAAATATTCATTACAAGTATTGTACTTAGTGCCGTAGATGTAGTATTTGTAAGTGGTCCGGATATACCGCAAAACTACTAACTAGTGCACCAACATGGGCAATCGTCCTAACGGAAAGAGAGTGATGAAGTGACCGTTCATCCGTACATTCCCAACTCCGACCCCGAGGTCCGAGCCCGGATGCTCAGGGCCATCGGGGCCGAGAGTATCGAGGATCTCTACGAGTCCATACCCAAGGGACTTCGCGTCGAGGGCCTGCTTAACCTCCCCGAGCCCTTCGTCGCCGAGGCCGACCTGGTACGCCATGTCGAGGGCCTTCTTAATCGTAACGTCTCCACCCGCGACGCCGTAAGTTTCCTCGGCGCGGGATGCTACGCCCATCACGTCCCCGCGGTGTGTGACGAAGTCAACGGACGTAGCGAGTTCCTCACTGCCTACGCTGGCGAACCCTACGAGGACCACGGGAGGTTCCAGGCTCTCTTCGAGTACGCAAGCATGATGGGCGAACTACTCGAGATGGACGTGGTCAACGTGCCGGTTTACGACGGCTACCAGGCTGCGGCCACCGCGCTGCGGATGGCCGGACGTATCACAGGTCGCTTCACCGTCCTCATCGCGGCGTCGATCGCCGCCGACAAGCGGAGCAAGATCGTCGACTACCTGAAGCCGGACATGGGCGTTCGCTTGGTCCCCAGTCACGCCGAGTCGGGAACAGTTGATCTGGCGGCGCTGCGCGAAGCGCTCAACGAGGACGTCGCTGCGGTATTGATCGAGAGCCCGAATTACTTCGGCGTCGTCGAAGTCGATACCGCGCACGTCGCTGAGCACGCCCACCAAAACGGTTCGCTCTTCGTCGTCAGCGCGGATCCGATCTCGTTGGGCGTACTGGCTCCGCCGGCGACGCATGGCGCCGACATTGTGTGCGGCGACATCCAGAGCCTTGGAATGCACCAGTACTTCGGCGGCGGTCATGCTGGCTACATTGCGGTACGCGACGAAGAGTACCTAGTCGAGCAGTTGCCCTCGCGCCTCTTTGGCATCGCACCCACCAGTGTGAGCGGCGAGTACGGATTCGGCGACGTCGCTTACGAGCGCACGTCGTTCGCCGTCCGCGAGCATGGCAAGGAGTGGGTCGGCACGGCTGCTGCCCTGTGGGGCATCACTGCCGGGGTCTACCTGGCATTGATGGGCCCGCAGGGCATGACTGAAATCGGCGAAACCATTGTCGCGCGCACGAGATACGCCATGAAACGACTGTCGGCACTGCCCAGACTACGGGTGCACCACCTGGGATCACTGCACTTTCGCGAATTCGTACTCGACGTCAACGACACCGGCCTTACCGTTGCCGAGATCGACGAGGCCCTACGATCCGAAGGAGTCTTCCTCGGCAAGGACCTCTCGACCGAGTTCCCAGAGTTCGGACAGTCCGTACTGGTGTGCGTGACAGAACTGACCACCAAGGCGAACATCGACCTCCTCGTCATGTTGCTAGAGAAAGTGACGAAAGTCTGATGGATACGACAAGTAATAAAATCAACTCCGCCGGGCTGCCCGTCGAGGCCAAGCCCAAGCTCCGACGCTTCCACCAGGCGCGTTGGGATGAGCCCATCATCTTCCAACTCAGTCAGTCCGGTCAGCGCGGCATCCTGATACCTCCGACTGAGCAGTCATTAGCCGAATCGATCGGCGGTGAACTGGACAAACTACCACCAGGTATTCGGCGCGCCACGCCGCCCGCGCTACCAGAGATGTCGCAGTTGCACGTACTGCGTCACTACCTGCGACTCTCCCAGGAAAATCTGGGTCTCGACCTCAACGTCGACGTGGGCCAGGGCACTTGCACAATGAAGTACAGCCCCAAGGTCAACGACCAGTTAGCGAGTTCGCACAAGCTCGCCGACATGCATCCACTCCAGCACGTCGAAACTGCCCAGGGAGTCCTCGAGATCTACTGGCACCTTGAACAAATACTGAAGGAGATCTCGGGGATGGACCGGGTGAGTCTCCAGCCCGGATCGGGCTCGTCGGCCATTTACGCGAACGTCTCTATGGTCCGCGCATATCACGAATCCCGCGGCGAGGGTGACACCCGGGACGAGGTGATCACGACGATCTTCTCGCACCCCTCTAACGCCGCGTGCGCGAAGACGGCAGGATACAAGGTCATCACCCTCTACCCCGACGCCGATGGCTACCCTGACCTTGACAGTCTGCGCGCCGCCGTGTCTGAGCGGACGGCAGCGCTCTTAATCACGAATCCGGAGGACACCGGCATTTTCAACACCCGCATCCACGAGTTCGTCGACGTCGTCCACGCCGCGGGTGGTCTCGCGGTCTACGACCAGGCCAATGCCAACGGCATTCTCGGCATAATCCGCGCACGTGAGAGCGGGTTCGACCTCTGTCATTTCAACCTTCACAAGACCTTCTCAACCCCGCACGCCAGCGGCGGCCCCGCGGCTGGCGCGTCGTGCGTCACCGCAGAGTTGGCCCCGTTCCTGCCAGTGCCCATTGTTGAACGCGATGACGACAGGTTCTATCTGGACTACGACCGGCCACAGTCAATTGGAAAGATCCGACCGTTCACCGGAGTTGGTCCAAACCTCGTTCGAGCGTACTCGTGGATTATGAGCATGGGCGCCGAAGGCCTACGCACGGTCGCCGAAACCGCGGTACTTAACAACAACTATTTGCTCTACAAGGTGCGGTCGATTCGCGGCGTGAGCGTCCCCTACGCGACCGGCAAGCGCCGCATCGAACAGGTCCGCTACAGCTGGGAGGAGTTGTTCGCCGAAACCGGCGTTCATTCAGAGGAGATCGGCATCCGCGCCGCCGACTTTGGCGTCCATTACTGGACAAGTCACCACCCCTACGTCGTGCCCGAACCCTTCACACTAGAACCAACGGAGTCGTTCTCCCAGGCCGATCTTGACGAATACGCGGCCATCCTTGAACATGTGGCCAACGAGGCTAGAACGGATCCGGACCTAATACACAACGCGCCGTACAACCTCCCGGTGCACCACATCGACAGCGGTGCGCTCGACGACCCGACTCAGTGGGCCGTGACATGGCGCGCGTATCTACGAAAGCACGTCATAGGAAAATTGTGACCGTCACGGTTGGTCTGATCGTCAATCCAATTGCGGGCATCGGCGGTCCAACGGCCCTGAAGGGGTCGGACGGGGTCGAGGTTCAGAACCAAGCCCTCACCGCCGGCGCCGTGCCCCGTTCGAGCGAGCGGGCGGTCGTGGCAGTGCGGCGTCTGCTGACTCGTATACCTGACCTTATCGTCGCCACCGTGTCGGGAGCGATGGGAGAGGATACGGCCAATCTGGCCGGTGTTCCCGTGTCGCAACTTCGCCTCGTCACAAAGGCCGCCGCGGTCACGACAGCGGCCGACACCACTGAGGCCGCCAAGGTTATGCTCGCCGCTGGCGTGGACTTGCTCCTCTTCGTAGGCGGCGATGGCACGGCACGCGACGTGGCCCAAGGAGTTGGTGAAGGATTGCCGGCACTCGGGGTCCCAGCCGGCGTGAAGATGCAATCGGCGGTCTTCGCGGTATCTCCCCTTTCCGCGGCGGAGTCGGTGACGACCTTTCTTCGTGACCGCTCCCGGACGGTCACGAAGCGAGAGGTCGTCGACCTCGCCGAAGAGACCCTGCGCGCCGGACGGACCAGTGCCCGACTCTACGGCTATCTATCGGTCCCGGCGGAGCGTCGCTGGCTGCAGAATAGAAAGGTCGGGAGCGCCGCGCCCGATGGCACGGTCGAAGACATTGCCCGGGCCATCGTGGCCCAGATGTCACCCGACATCCTCTACGTGTTGGGACCGGGCACCACTGTGCAATCAGTCGCGACTCGTCTCGGCATCGTGAACACCCTGATGGGGGTAGACGTGGTGGCCAACGGTGAACTCGTCGCGTCCGATGTTACCGCGGTCAAACTGGAGAACCTTTGCAAACCTGACACGGTGATCTTTGTTTCGCCCACCGGTGGACAAGGATTTCTATTTGGGCGAGGTAATCAGCAGATCAGCGCGGCAGTGCTGGAACGAGTTGGTCTGAAGGGCGTGGTGGTGCTCTGCACGCTCGAGAAATTGGCAGGTCTTTCGGGCCACCCGCTCCTCGTCGACACCGGTGATTCAATCGTCGACGCCAATCTAACGGGGTACGTGCGGGTCGTCACCGGCTGCCAAGAATCAGCGTTTTACAGAGTAGAGGGAATGAAGGAGTAGTCATGGGAGTTCTGGACAACAAGCGGGCCGTCGTCACCGGTTCCGGATCGGGCATCGGTCGAGCCATCGCACACGACCTAGCGACGAGTGGCGCCAAGGTGCTGGTCGTCGACATTGATCCTGAACGGGCAAACGCGGCCGCCGCGGAGATCATGGCTCGCGGCGGCACGGCAGTCGCTATCGCCGCAGACGTCAGCGTCGCCGGGGCGTGTCGGTCCGTGGTCTCGCACGCCGAGTCACACTGGGATGGCCTTGACATACTCGTCAACAACGCCGGTATTATCCGGCGTGCCAACGTTCTGAACACAACAGAGGAGGAGTGGGATCAGGTGATGGCGGTCAACGTCCGCTCCGTGTTCCTAATGTCCAAATACGCCATCCCACTCATGGCAAGTTGCGGGGGTGGCAGCATCATCAACACAGCCTCGGGGTGGGGGCTAAAAGGAGGACCCAACGCCGTCTCCTACTGCGCTTCGAAAGGTGCAGTGGTCAACATGACGCGCGCTATGGCAATCGACCACGGACCTGATCGGATCCGGGTAAACGCCGTCTGCCCCGGTGACATCGACACCCCGATGCTGCGCGAAGAGGCCCGACAACTGGGCATCACCACCAGCGCGATGCTCACCGACGCGGACAACCGACCTCTCGGGCGAAGGGGCGACCCTCACGAGGTCGCGGCGGCAGTGCTGTGGCTCGCCTCGGACGCGAGCAGTTACGTTACCGGTGTTGCGCTACTGGTAGACGGCGGTGGCAACGCGTAACTCACCAACCAGCGTACGGGGCAATCACGTCGTCTGCCACAAGACCGTTCTCCACGTCGGTCATCGCCTGATCGAGGATCTCCGACGCGAGTTGCACCTCCGCCTTAGAAATCACGAGCGGTGGCGTAATCTCGAGGACGTTGGAACGCGGCCCGACGTAAAACACGACGAGTCCCAGCTCCCAGGCCCGATAGACCACCTTCGCAGCGAGCGAAGGTCCAGTCCCGCGCTCTACGGATGCATCACCGAGTTCGACTCCGATAGCAAGGCCTCGTCCTCGCACTTCGGTGACCATCGGGTGACGTCGGGATAGTTCAACCAGGAGTCCAAACAGCGTCTCGCCAACCGACTCAGCTCGCGCAACCAGGTCATCGTCCTTCAGTGTGCGCAGCACCGCCCTCGCGGCCCCGGCGCAAATAGGGTTGCCGGCAGTCGTGAGCATGGTGAACGCCTCGGCGACGTTCATAACCGCAGCCGGCCCGACGGCGGCCGAGATCGGCAGACCGCCGCCCAACGATTTGCCGAATGTCACCACGTCGGGTTCCACGTCGTCCAACTGGAATGCGTGAAGTAGGCCGGTACGACCGAGACCGACTTTCACCTCGTCGCAAATCAGCAACACATCGAACCGGTCGCAGCGAACCTTCAACTCGCGAAGGAAGCCTGACGGGGGAACAATGAGACCGCCGTCGGACATGACCGGTTCGACGATGAGGGCCGCGGGAGTTTCTCCCAGTTCCAACTCGGCGTCTAGTTCGAGAAGGGTCCCCCGCAGTTGGTCGGCGTGCGCGGCGCTTGGATAATGGAGTAAGGATAAACCAGGGTCGGCGGGCTGGCCATCGTCCACCATCAGGCCCGAGAACTGACTCGAACCGGCCAACCCGCCATGGTACGAGCCGTGAAAGGCGAGTAGGCGCTGACGTCCGGTCGCCCTACGAATTGCTCGCACCACAGCCTCATTGGCATCCGAACCGCTGTGACCCAGATAAACCCTGCGATCGCTCGTCCCCGGGACTATCGCCAACAACTCTTCGGCGAGCGCCACCGATTCCGGGTTGCAGATCGAGCCAAGGCCCGCGCCCGGCATCGTGGTGGACGCGCGCTCGACGGCTTCACGGATCGCAGGGTGACCGTAACCGAGCCCTGCGGCACTCCAGGTCGCCGAGAGATCGAGGAGCCGGCGCCCACCGGACTCGATGAGATAGCAGCCGTGCCCTCCGCGTACCGATAGCGGGAAGAAGCGCAACCGCTGGATGCCCGCCAGCGAGTGCGCTTCCCGCTCGTAAAGTGATGTCTCGATTGTCAATGAAATTCTCGTCTCAATTAGAAATCCGCAACCGGCTCCTCATCGTCGTAAGCCTGTCGCTCCAACTCGAGAGTTAAGTCCCGACCGATGCGTTGCGCTAGCGCCGGTCGAACGAGCACAACAGCGACTCCAAGAGCACACCAAGCCACGACTACATACGGAAAATACGTATATGGAGCACTAACCCCCACCAACTGCTCGTAGAAGACATAAGCCAGATAGGCCACACCAAGGGTGGGAAGAACGATCTCCCAGACTGGAATGCTCATCACCTTCTTTACAATGAGGCGAATCGTACCTACTGCGACTACGGCATACACAATGATGATTCCTAGAACACCGAGTGTGGCGTAGTAGAAGTACACGTTTACCACGCTGGTCCCGACCAGAAACATAACCAGGTCGACAATGATCGAAAAACTAAATACCAGTGCCAGTGCATTCGCAGGCGACTCGTGTTTCGCCGTCTTCCGACTAAGAAACTTCGGTCCAAATCCGTCACGCGAAAGAGCGAACACCATCCGACCAGCACCAGCACCACTTGCCATAGCACTGGCAAAGGCACTTCCGGTTGCGGCAAGAGAGATAATCACTGCGAGCCACGATCCGACGTACGAAGTAGCAAGTTGATTAAGAGCGTTGCTAGTACTCGCGAAGGCATGGACACCTGCGGCATTAGTGCCAAATCCAATGGTCTCGGCGTACACCGCGAGGATGTAAAATATTCCGCTAAGAACTACTGCCGCGATGATTGACCGTGGAATGTTGCGACGCGGGTTGTGAGTCTCTTCCCCTAACGAAGCTGAAGCCTCGAAGCCGGCCCACGAGAGAAACGCGAAGACAGTCGCCGAAGCCAGTGTTCCGATTTTTACCTTGCCCGGAGTGAATACAGTGCTCAAAGCCATGCCCTGGCCGTGGATGCCATGTCCACTTATGACTTTTACCAGAATGACGATGATAAGCACGATGGTGAAGGTAACGCCAAAACCCTCCATCGTTAGTAGGCTTCGGGCTGCGACCCTTACTGGCCTCGTATTGAGGACGAACATAATCACCCCGGCGATCAGAGCCAGGAGGAACCAGGGTATGGTCACATTGAAATTTGCGGATGAAAGGAAGCCGTTGAAGAACAGTGCGGTGGCGGCCAAACTGTCGATTGTGAATACGACATAGACGCCCAAGAGTGTCCAACCGGAGCTGAATCCTGCGCGCGGACCAAGGGTCGCACCTGCAAGGGCGTACACCGACCCTGCGTGATTGAAGTAACGCGTCAAGCGGACAAAACCATAAGCAACGAGCGCTACACCAGCGAAACCAATGAGGAAGACCAACGGGACCTTTGAACCAGCTCGACTAGCCGGCAGCGCCCCATTCAGTGCCATAGCGAGAGTCGGTGCCATCAGTCCGATTGAGAGTGCCACTGCCTCCCACGGCTTCAACTTTCGACGGAATGTTGTCCTTTCAGCCCCCTGCTCACTCATTTTCGTTCCCCCAAACATTCGATTGCAATCCGTGCCGTCATTACGCCACTGCCCGAGCGTAACATTCATTAGAATTCGGTGTCAATTATCATTTAAGTATTGTTCATTAGGATAATTCTCGTGGATACTCTGGGGATCACCTAGCCAGCGTTATTGGCGAGCAGAATCTCCAAGCGCACCCGCCGCGGTCCTTTGTTCAAGCCATATCCGATAGCCAACTGAGCTTCCCCAGAGAAAGGAGACACAAAATAATCCGACGTAGTCCGACTTGAAGGTCGCCCCGAATCATCCCAACCAACGAGTTCGTAGTACTTCTTCACCCGAATTCGAAAATTTGACTCTTCCAGTGCGACACCAATGTGCCGACCATAGGTAACGGAGACGTTATAGATCGAAAACACCGGTTCTCGACCGTGCACCCACCGCAGAGATTCACACATTTATCCATGAGGAGCAACTTATGTACACACTAGATTCAGACAACTTTGCGGGCGCGCTCCCTCAAATCTTGGAGGCGATTGTCGCTTCGAACGTCGGCCACCAGTTGAGTTACGGAGGTGACGACTACACCGAGCGCCTTCAACGCGTGCTCAAGTCTCACTTTGGAGAACTGGCTGAGGGATATCCGGTCTTCAACGGCACTGGTGCCAACGTCATCGCTATGCAGTCCATGACACCCCTGTGGGGAGCTGTCATTTGCACCAGTCTCGCGCACATCAACACCGACGAGGGCGCGGCCCCTGAGCACGTTGCAGGCCTCAAATTACTTCCCCTCGACGCTCGCGACGGAAAATTGACACCTGAACTCATTGATCAGGAAGCGCACGGTTTTAACAATGAACATCGTGCCCAACCGAGCGTCGTCTCAATTACGCAAAGTACCGAAGTCGGCACGCTTTATTCCGTGGACGAAATTCGGGCAATTTGTACACACGCACACCACCTCGGGATGAAGGTGCACGTTGACGGAGCGCGTCTGTCTAACGCTTCAGCCTCGTTGGGAGTTCCGTTCCGCGAATTCACCACCGATGTCGGTGTTGACGTCATCTCGTTTGGCGGCACAAAGGCCGGGCTTCTCTTCGGCGAAGTCATCGTCGTGTTGAACCCCGATGCGTGTCAGGGGATCAATTACGTCCGAAAGTTCAACATGCAATTGGCGTCAAAGATGAGGTTCATCTCTGCTCAGTTCGTGGCGCTCCTGGAAGGAAATCTTTGGCACGAAGCAGCCACAAGGTCGAATTCGATGGCGACTTTGTTGCGTGAACGACTGGACGCGCTGCCGGAGCTTGTTGTGACGCAACCAACACAAGCGAACGCGGTTTTCGTCATTCTGCCTGACGGAGTCGCTGAAGAACTTCGTCAATACGCTGTTTTTCAGACGTGGAATCCATTGACCTCAGAGGTCAGGCTGATGTGTTCGCACGACACCACCAGTGACGACATCATCGGCTTCACGGACTGCCTCGAAAACGTCCTCTCAAAGAGATAGGTGCAATAGCGAAGAAACGAATGAACGGAGCATTGGACTTTTTTCGCGACACTCTGGTCGGTTTAACGTCGACATCGTCCGGTCTGGCTCGAATTGACGGTTGGAACATCGTAGTATCCACCGAGCACGATGAAAACCATGTGGCCGTGATCGCCACAAACCTGCTCGCGTCAATCACGTAGGTAAAGGAATGTTCACAGCGGCAGCCGTTGCCGAGGTCTATTCTTCGCCTTTTGTGGACGCGGTGTTGACGGCGATATGGGCAGTAGCTGGTCTCACGGGAGTGCTATTGATCATCAAGAACCACACCGGTGATCGTGTGAATTTTGGGTTGGCTGCTGAGACCGCTCAAGCTCTAAGTATCTCTGGTGTCGTCCGATCCGCGAAGGTCTCCTTATGTCGTTTGATGACTCCTTGCGTGTCATGCCCATATTCCCTGTTAACCGCCACTTTCTTACGTCCAAATCTCGCCTAACCGTAGCACTTTTTGTCCACTGAGATTTGTCATCGGGTGCACAAATCCACCGGCGTTGCTGACGGCGTTGCTGACGAAAATATTTCCCGTGCCCTTGAATTTTATGCAAAGGGTCATTCGAACCACCCTCTAGAACCTTCATTACATGATGCATTGCTCATCCGTTGCTGACTGCGTTGCTGACGGAGTAGGGGTTCACGTAGGAGGCCCCACGTGACAGAAGTGGCACCTTCCAATGGTGTCAAGAGTTCGCTAACTAGTCCCAAATCGCGATGCCAGTATCCAATTCAAAGAATTCGAGGCGATCCGGATTGACCGTGAAGGTGAATTGGTCTCCGGCGTGGACCACGTTCCTCGGCTCGATTCGCGCAACACAGACTTCATCCTGAGTCGTCTTCGCGGACACATCCTCTCCATCAATGAGGACCGTGGTTCCTTCTGGGACCACGACCTTTGCATCAGTTCGAAAATGAACCAGAATCTCTGATCCGAGGGCCTCAACGAGTTCCACGTCGCCTTTAAATGTCACGCCGAGACGCTCATCGGTCGCCGCAGGGAGGTCTTCGGGGCGAATCCCTACGACGATCGTTTGACCTACGAATCGTTGAAGAGCCAGGTGTCGTTTCAAAATATCCTCCGAAAGCGCTATGGCTTGGCTACCTAGTGCGACAGAACGACTGTCAGACGAAAACTGTGCTTCGAAGAGATTCATCGCGGGTGAGCCGATGAATCCAGCCACGAACGTGTTGGCTGGTCGATCATAAAGGACCTGAGGCGTGTCGCACTGTTGCATTGCACCGTCTCTCAGCACAGCCACGCGATGACCGAGTGTCATCGCTTCGGTCTGATCGTGGGTGACGTATATCGTCGCCACCCCGATTCTTGATTGAACTCGAGAGATTTCCGCACGAAGCTGCACGCGAAGTTTGGCGTCCAGATTGGAAAGGGGCTCATCCATCAAGAACACGCGTGGTTCGCGCACGATCGCCCGACCCATTGCCACGCGTTGGCGCTGCCCTCCTGACAGCCGAGTCGGTTTACGATCGAGCCACGGAGTGATGCCGAGGACTTCTGCTGCGGCGCGCACTCGTTTATCGACTTCCGCCTTGGGCACCTTTCTCATTCGGAGGGCAAATCCGATGTTCTGGGCCACGGTCATCTGAGGATAGAGCGCGTAACTCTGGAAGACCATGGCCACGTCTCGATCGCGTGGCGCCACATCGTTCATCACGGCGTCGCCGAAGCGAACGGTGCCCGACGTAATGTTCTCCAGCCCGGCAATCATTCGCAGTACGGTCGTCTTGCCGCAACCGGAAGGACCGACGACCACCATAAGCTCACCGTCGGCAATCTCGAGGTCGAGTCCATTCACTGCCTCGTATCCGTTCGAGTAGACCTTGGTGACCTTCTCGAGACTCACTGACGACATCAACTCTCCTCTATTTCGAAACGAACCACTGACCATCCATCGACGACCGGCACCGTGCACGTCAGGGCTCGACCTTCACGGTGGACGACATCGCGAGCTTCCAAGGCGACGAATCGACCTCCGTTGGCACCGAGTACGGCCGCCTGGGCTCGCCACTTTTCGGGCGAGTCCACGAGGACCGTGATGACCGCTTCGCGACAATGTCCCGCTTCGCTCGTGTGACGCCACGAACCTTCGGTGGCTCCTGAGAGATCCATGACGCCGACAACGACCGATTCCTTACGACGACGTACGCGCACGAAGACCGTGCCCCCTAGTGGTTCGGGGCTCGTGAGTCCGGACCAGGTCACGGCCACTGACGCGTTCTCATCCTCCAGCTCGTACCAACTTGTGTCGACGCCGTCTCGAAAGAGGTCGCGACAGCGTAGGGCGAATCGATGCCACTGGAGCACGACCTCTACCTCGTCGTCGAGCAACTTCTCGTGTTCGACGTAGTAGGGATGACAGAGCACGCCGAAGTCGTCGCCCCACATAAGTACCCCGGCGCCCAACGTCGTGACGATGGCTTCGCTCAGCACGGCCGTTCGCAACGCCGAACTGCGTTCGCCGTCCCAGACCGGAGGGTAGATCGCCAAAGTGTCTCCCTGCGCGGGCGCACTGCCGGCACTTCTCTCCAACAACCCTTCAAGGTGTCGCCATCTATCGTTCGGCGGCCACACTTCGGCGTAGCGAAATCCCGGACGTTGCGGCGGCGCGAAACCTCGTGGGACACCGTTCACCTGATTGAAACTAATGACGTCATTCGGACGAGCGGTGCGAACAGCCCGCACGAAACTCTCGTAACCCTCGTCGATTCCAACGACCGACCCATTATCATCTAACGGCATTCGCGGATAACCGTACGTGTCGAGGTGAAGTCCGTTGAAGCCGATGGCGTCAAGAGCGTGCCCGTACACGTCAATCCAGTGAGACTGCCACTCGACGTTCCCGGGGTCCATGATCTGCAGCAAGTTCCCCAACGACTCAAGTGCACCGTCATTGCGACGCAACAACCATGACGCGTGCTCATCAGAGAACGACTCGTCAGAAGCACAGACCGGGGCGTACGCCTGGGCGACTGCACCATTCTCCCGAATGCCCCTGACGAGTTCTAGAAGAGCCGGCAAGTCGATTGCTCGTTTGAGAGGGTCATGATACTTGTCAGTCATTGCGAGCGGCTGAGAATACCGCTCCATCCAGTCATAGACCTGAACGACAGTGCAACGGAGTTGTCGCAACCACGAGAGCACGGCCGGTGTGCTCGCCGAGTCAAACGAGGTCGCGAAACCAACGATCGGATCGTCGCCCACATTAGCCCGAACGCTAACGAAATCCTCCACCAACACCGCTCCCTCAGACGAACGTGCTTCGATTGCGTGTGTTCCGATGGGGAGGTCCGACACTCGTGCCGATTCGCTGAAGATCGTTCCGGTGAAGATCTGTCCGAATGCCGTTCGAGCCAAAACTTCAGTCGTTCCTTCCGGTAGACCGTCTACGACAACGTCGGCCCCCAGAATCACTGCGCTGGGCAAGAATCGAAATGTCACCGCGCTCATCCTTGCTGCAGGGCACGGTTGCTGCGAGAAAGCGCGTCCATCAGCGAATTCCTCCGAGCGAGACGCCACGTTGGAATGATCGCTGCGATATCAAGAACACGACCAAACTCGGGATCGTCGCTATCACCGACGCCGCGAACAATGGACCCCACTGGGTGGTGTGTTCGCCGATGAAGAAGTTCAGCGCGATCGGGAGCGTTCGGTGGGTGGGTGAATTGATCAGCGTGAGTGCGATGACGAATTCCTCCCACGCGAAATTGAACGTGAACATCGCCACGACGGCCAGCGCCGGCGCAGACAGAGGCGCGATCAGTCGCGTCAAAACGCGAATCGTGCGCGCACCGTCAAGGCGAAACGACTCTTCGAGTTCTTTGGGTACAGCCTCGAAGAAACCTCGCAACAAGAAGATGGAGAATGGCAGGTTCTCACTGGCGTAGATCAGGATCAAGCCAAAGAGCGAGTCGGTCAAGTGAAGTTTCAACACCAATAGATATTGAGGAATAATCAACTCCACACTCGGCACGGCCAAAGCTGCGAGGAAGGCATAGAAGATGACTTCTTTGAAGCGAAAGTTGTAGCGAGCGAAGGCGAACGCGGCTAGCGACGCCAACACGACCGTTATTAGAACAGTTCCCAGGGCGACTTCCATGCTATTGAAGAAGTAGCGACCGAAACTGTTCTCCGACCACGCCTGCACGTAATTGATCACCGTCGGACGAGTGGGTACCAAGACTGGATGTGACGTGAGAATGTCGCCGGTCGGCTGAAATGAGAGCGACACCATATACAGCAACGGAAATATGGAAATCGCGCCGAAGACGCACGCCATGACGAGACGGGTTTTCTTCCACGTGCGGATCCCGAAGAGGCCGGGCTGTGAATCCTTGACTCGACGCCGACGAGCACGCGGCGGGGTCGGTGCGTGCAACTCATCCTTGAAAGTGAGACTCATGACCGATCACCGCTTCGCAGAACTCTGATCTGAAGGATGCTCAATCCGACGACGACAACTGCCATGACTGATGCAATCGCCGCCGCGTAACTGAAGGAGAAGAACGTAAACGCCTGTTGATAGGCGTAGGTGAAGAGCGTCTGCGTCGAGCCGTACGGCCCCCCGCTGGTCAGGATGAACACTTGCGTGAAGACCTGACTCGCACCAATGACCAGGATGACGAGGACGAAGACGATTGTTGGGCGGATGTTCGGTATGACCACGTGGCGCCACACCCGAAGCTCCTTGGCTCCGTCGACACGTCCTGCTTCGACGAGGTCTCGGGGAACGCCGTCGAGTGCCGCGAGGAACATAATGAAGGACCATCCCACGCCTTTCCAGATGCTGATAAGCCAAATGACGGCGTTACCGGTCCAGGTCTGGGCCAGCCAATCGATATGAACGGTATGTCCCGCGAAGAACGAGATGACGGCATTGGCCACACCACCCTGGTCGGCGAAGATGTAGGCGAAGATGTAGGCGACCACGACCCACGACGTAATGACGGGAATAAAGATCAGCGCTCGCCAGAAACCGCGGCCCGGCAGGCGATCGGTCAGTAACGCTGCGGCGAAAAGTCCGAGACCCATTTGGATCGGCACAGTGATGACGAGAAAGAGCAGAGTGTTCCACGCCGCGGTTCGGATGGCCGGGTCTCGGAAAATATGCGAGTAGTTGGACCAGCCCACGAAGGGATTGGCCACGCCAGGAAAGATGTGCCAGTCATAAAAACTGATATCAAATTGGCGAAAAATTGGATAGGCGATGAACAGCAAGTAAAGAATCGCAGCTGGCGCCAAGAGAAGATACGGCGTCGCGACACGAAGCGTGCGTCGGCCTCGACGCGAACCAGCGCCCGGCGGATTGCCCGCCGGGCGCTGTTCGAGAACCACTGACGCCATTAACTACCCGCGAGGGCGGTATTCCCCTGCTGCGCTGCAGCCGCGAGACCAGCAGCAACTGTTACGGTGCCGGCCAGAATCTGCTGCAGTTCGTTCGACCAGTCCGTGTCGAGCTGGCTGTAGCCGGGGCTATTCGCACGGATTCGAGCGGTCAACAACTGCTTGGCAAAGACCGCGTAGGACGGCGTGGCCTTAACTTCTTGTGCGGAGTCCGACTTGATCGCCGACATGTCGCCTTGCTTAGCCATCGCCAACTGCGCGAACGGCGAGTCCAAGAACGCGGCGAACTTCTCCGCGTCAGTGACATGGTGCCCATCCTTGGCGACGACGGTGTCTTCACCGCCGACGGTTGAGACAGAGCCACCGACACCACTCGGGAAGGCCGCAATGCCGTAGGAAGGCACTGGGGTCAAACCGGCGTACGTCGGCACGGCCCACGGACCGTCGATGTACATCGCGTACTCGCCCTTCGGGAATCCCGACTCACCAGAGACCGCACTCGCGCCACCCTGGAAGTCACTCCCGATGTCGCCGGCCTTCAAGAGGTTGACGAGCGTCTGTACGGCGGTGATCGTCGTCGTGCTGTCGATGTGGCCCGTTGCCTGCGTGTAATTGGAGTTGGTGAACGATCCACCCATGCTCCAAACATACGGCGCCGTGTTCCAAATGTCAGTTCCGTCGACGCCCAAACCGTATTGCTGCTTGGAGGGTACGGTCAAGGTCGCCGCATCCGCCAACATCTCGTTGATGGTCGTCGGAGGTCCAGCGATGCCAGCCGCCGCGAAGTCGGCCTTATTCCAGTACAAGGCCTGGGTGTTCGTGTCGTCCGGGTAGGCGTAGAATTTGCCGCTCACTTCGGTGGTCGCGAGTGGACCGGGCAGTGTTTCTTTGCGAATGGCGGTGAAGGCCTTGACCTTGGAAACGTTCTCAATGATTCCTTCCTGGGCCAACTGGGCCACCCACGCAATGTCCGATCGCATAACGTCCGGTGGATCGCCGGCCGCTGACGTCGTGATGAACTTATTCAACAGGTCGGAGTAGGGATAGATCACCGAATTCACCTTGATCCCGGGATTCAACTTCTCGAACCTGGGAATGATGACCTTGGCGATCGTCGATGCTTCCTTGTCTGCCGTGTTATAGGTGCTCCAGAACTGAAGGGTCACCGTCTTGTGCTTCGTTGCGGCCGACGCACCACTGGTGCTGAGACCAACAATTGCGCCACTGCCAATGAGAGCGAGGGAAGCGACGAAGAGTGGCACTCTCGCCGCGGTCCTTCTCCCAATTACATGCTTGCTACTCATGAGAATTATCTCCTATTTAGTTGTTGATCAGGCCATTTGGCCCAGGTATTCGGTGTTTCGTTAAATCTGTAGTACCCCCTGGCCGCGGTCCTACTGCTCCCCCCCTCAACTTTCTGATCCTCAGAACTTGTTGGTGGCCTTCCCCAACGTGCAATCACTTTCTTAAAGGACGCCCCGTGGTCACTCATGATCGGTCCCTGACTTGACTTGAACTCTTTACAGAAACGCTTCGAGCCGAGCGATCGAGAGGGCCTTCTGCTTCATCAATGGCCATCATCAAAACGATGTACATCGCGTACGACCACGTGAGATCCTTGGCTGGCGGACCCCACTGGTCCACCCATTCGTCGAAGTGCTTCGGGTCACGCAACTCGCCACCGAACTGTTCACCAAGGTGGCCGTCGACGTCGAAGTGTGACGCCACCCACGCCAAACAGTCCTTCGCGCCGTCCAGATTGCCAATCGTGACGTAGTGCCATCCCAACGATGCCGTGAGTACGGGCCACGCGCCGCTTCCGAAATACACGTCGGATGAGTAGCGTCGAATTCCACCGCTGAGCGTCAGTCGATCTTCGATAGCGGCAACTGTCCGTATGAATTGCATGTCATCTGCTTCAACGACGCCGAATGGTGTCAGAAGCCAGAGTTCGCTCGCGTCAACACCATCGTTCTCGCTTGATTTCGTATACAATCCGTGCTTTTGCGCGTCTCTGCTGAGCCGCTCTCGAACCGCACCGGCACTCAATTGAAGGTCGGCGTCATCGAGAAGTCGCGCCGCAGTGACCAGTCCCCCATAGACGCTCGCGAGTGTCGAGGAGTGCACAGCACTGCCGCTCTCCTCCCATACGTCGTAGCAAGGACTCATCGAAAACGTCGCGAGATAGCGAGCAGCCCTCGCCACGGAACTACGCAGCTCTTTTGGAATTGCGTCTTTGCTCGTTTCGCGGAGGTGTTCGCCCAGTGACCACAACCAGGTTCCATAGCCGTCGATTTGGAAGTTCGGCCAATCGTCGATGACGGCAGTGCCGTCAAGTGCGAAGCGGGCCGGCGGCATGATTGACGGATCCAATGCTTCGCCTTCGATCATTCGCTCAATGACGTCGTCAATGATGCCGCTGATCCCGCCGATGGCGTCATTGACCCACGAGTGATAACGCGCCGAAGCATCATGCTCTCCCGCACGATCGAGCGCGAATGCACTAAAGGACCCATCACGCAACCAACAAAAGTGATACTGGGCGAAGTCCGGCGACGCAATGAACGCGCCTTCATCTGACTGGTTCCGCAGAATGGCCGAGACGCTTTCGTGGAACAGTGAATTCAATCGACGAGGGTCCACACGGTTCCCGAGTACAGCCGGAGCAGTTGGCTCATTATCGTTCGGGGTCATGCGGTGATCCGATGCCAAATGGCGTTGCTCTTCTCATCGGAGTTCGGAAGACTGAACGATTCTCGAAGTACCTGCGTCGCTGCTCCGACGGCCCAGGCCTCGTCGCCCCACTGCTGCACTTTCACGTCAACCTGTCGACCAAGGTTTCCAAAGGTTTGCTCTCGCACTGCCGCAACGATGGGGTCAATGAAGGTTGCCCCTAGCTCCGTTCCCTCGCCACAAATAATCAGTAACTCGGGATTGAGCAGTGTCATCATGTTGGCAACCGCCAAGCCGAGACGTCGACCAGCGTCCTCCACCACGTTTCGCGCCGCCTCGTCGCCGTCGCGAACCAAGTCAATGAGCTCTTGGCGTGTGACGTCTCGCCCTAACCGCTCACCGACAGCCCGGCCAAGAGCACCTTCGCCCACAACGGCCTCTAAGCAACCGAATCGACCACACTCGCACTTGGCGCCGCCCGGTTCGATGATGATGTGACCAAATTCCCCAGCTGCGCCGTTTGCACCTCGGTAGATTGAGCGATCAATGACGATGCCGAGTCCAACTCCGCGGCCAATACTCAACGTGACAAAGTCGCGCGCGTCGGGGGCGTCTCCGGCCCACTTCTCAGCAACGGCAAGCGTGTTCACGTCATTGTCAACCCACACTGGAAGCCCGAGTCGCTTGCGTAACGGCCCTGCAAGGTCGACATCGCGCCACCACAGCAATTGCGAGAAATTGCACACACCGCGGTCGGTGTCGATGATCCCCGGGAGTCCGATTCCGACGCCGAGAACTTTGGACTGCGCAATGACAGCATCGCGCAGCACGCGTAAGACCGCCTGTTCGATTGCCAAGATTGCCGCCGCCGGGTTACCGACCAACGAGGTCTCGGTTTCACGGCTCGCAACGATTTGAGCATCGAGGTCGCAGACAACAGTCGTGAGACCATCGGCGCGTAACTTGATGCCGATGACGTAGCCGGCCTTCGGATCGATGCTTAGGAGTACTGGCGGGCGACCACCGCTCGAAGGTGCGAGCGACACTTCGTTGAAAATACCGCGCTTGATGAGTTTGTCCACGATGTTCGACACGGTGGGCGCACTCAACCGAGATTGGCGCGCGAGGTCGGCGCGCGACACCGTTCCGGCGCGACGAACGAGTTCGATTAAGAGACTGACGTTGAGGTCACGAAGTAGTGATCGGGAGCCCCGCCGCGTCGAATATCCCGCGACGGGCTCCCTTTGATCATTCGCAATCGGAGCCTCGGGAGAGGAACGCTCGAGTTGGGGTTCGGCGTCGAGCTGTTTGCGAGTCATGCTCCTCCATCATTCGGGTACCTAGTGGTGCCGTACTTACTTACTTCATTGACGATACTAAGTAGGGAATGACCGCGCGTCAAGTGCAGGAAATAAAAATTATCTTGAATCCTGTCTTTTCAATTTTCCCTCGTCAAAAGCTAAATTCTGATCGAGAGTGCCCCATCCAGAACCGACGTAGGCAAATTCCAACGAGTTGATTAGGTCTTTTTGGAACTGAACTGTATGACAATCGTCCAATTGGCGGTCAGAACTTCCGGCGCTCTCTCGCATTGAACGCTCCTGGCGAACGACAATTCGAAATCGCCGTCAAATCTTGCTGGACCAATGAAATTGATGCAAGATCCTTAAACAGTCGTCACGAGTCTTAAGTTACGTCTTTTCCTGGATCCACCATTCGCGAAAGTCCCACGGCTACATCTAGTTCGCCGGCGGGGGGCCACCGCGACTTTGTTCATCTCGATAGCGTTCGCGAAGACGCTCCTTCGCGTCAGCCACGTGGATCTCATCGAAAGCTGGAAGTGCCTGGACATCCTTGCGTCGCCCTGCCACCTGCTTGGATTTGTAGATGTCGCGGACATCCGCAACTATTGCATTCACCGTCACTCCTGGCTCGAGTTCGTCCTGAATCGTGGCCATAAATGCGTTTTCGATGAGGTCTTCGTAACCATTGGGAAAACCACTGGGCCGTAGAACGACATCGACCTCGCCAGAACCTGTAACGAACGTTCGAAATATGGAGTCTCCCATTGAGTCCGGATCTGAGCGGAGCTCGTCAATATTCTCTTCAGTGTCACCAACGAGTTCTCTCGCATCAAGTTCATCAAGCGCAGCAACAAGACGGCGGCGGTTTTCGTGGGTGTCTTTCGGAACGATGTCGATATCCGTCATGGGGAGGTCAACGTTCTGAAGGATGGCTCCATAACTTCCGATAGTGACAAAGTCGACTCCATGACGACCAAGCGCGGAGAGAATCGGTGCAGCGCGAAGACTGGTCGTCTTACGCCGAGGCACCTTGGGCCTAGCCGTTCGAGCCAGCTTTCTCTGCCGGCGTTAGCCGACGCATCTGCACCAAGCCCGCCCGCGCTCGCTGTGCATTTTGTAGAGCCTCGGCTGTTCCCACCGCAGCATCTCGAAACGCCTGAGCTTGATCTGCCTCGCTCAAGTGATCCGCGCGCAGGTGCAGCTCCATTCCGCATGCCTGAATCAATCGGTTCAAGTTCATCACCGAAGGATCCTTTTTTCCGTTCTCATACTGTGAAATAGATGGACGTGCGACTCCCGCTCGACGCGCTACTTCCTCTTGAGTGAGGCCCGCTCGGCGGCGGGCATCCACCAGCAGTGCTGACGCAATGGTTGGATGAACCTGCTTAGCTTTCATAGTTCTCATTGTATCTGATAGGCTACCATCTCAAGCGGTTCGATCAGAATCCCAATAAATAGCGATACTTTCCGGGTCCTGGGCAAATTCGTAACACCGTATAAAAATGCCAGCGAACGATCATGACGCCGTAACTAATGGCATTTTGTCCGGCGTAATCCCAGATTCGGCGATCCGTAGATTGGGCGAGATCGAGGTCAGCTACGTGCGCGGAGTCGGGGAACTCCTCACGCAATGGTGGCACGAGTTTCCGCGAGATGTTCTGATCGAGTAAAAGCTTTACGCAGGCGTTGAGAGGCGGCGCTCACGATCGGCCGCGAACTTCAAAGCGGCACGGACGTCTACCTCGGTCAACTCTGGAAAGTCGGCGACTATCTGCTCCACCGTCATTCCTGCTGCGTGATACTCAAGGACGTCGTACACCGTGAGGCGCGTTCCGGCAAAAACGGGCTTGTCGCTTCGAACACCCGAGCGCACTTCAATTGTGGTCATCTCGCTCACACCAGGATCGTACTCCGGACCTCAGAATGAGGAGCCACTGACGACACGAAGACTTAGGATTTACCTGTGTCATCGAGGTGGACTACTCGGTGGCGGAAGAACTCCTTGTCAGCGAACCTGTCCTGAAGGGCGAGGCGACCGGTCTTACTCGTTTTCCTTGGGATGCGAGAGGCTCACCTTATTGATCCAGACGATGCGCTCGTCTTTGTCGGGCGAGTACCAGATTCTGCCTCCTGAAGTTGGCTCGCGTTGCAAAACAGGGAGTTTCTTCCCCAATATCCTCTTGGTCGCCCTTGAACCCTTGAATGGGTGAGTGCGTCGTGGATTGTCACTGCGATCGAGAGGACGCGCGTGAAGTCTCTCTTTCTCGCTGGCCATGATGTCCGGCTCGTCGACCACGGCCTTGTCCCACTCGCTCTTGGCCCGAGATGACGAGAAGCGTATCGACCACCGCACATCTGTTGCTTGCGGGTTGGCAGCGCGTGAGCCTTTACCTTTGCGTTGGGCCATCCGGAAGTGTTAGATCAGAACGTCGGCAGGAGGATTGTCGGCATCCTCGAAGATCTCCTCACGAAGACCTGTGTCCGCCCAGACCTCAGCGGTGGCAATCCAGTCTTCGATTACGTCGTGAAGTGAAACCATGGATCCACCGCTCTGCGCAACCTGAAGAGCCGCATAAGTCTCGTCGACCATTTCCGATCGCATGTCCGCGGGCAAAAGCGAAGCGAATGAGAAACGACCCGAGTTCACGACCCCAATCTCGTCAGACATCGCAACCGCGCGCAGGAGGCGCGTGAAGTCAGAAGCGATGCCAGCAATCGAGCGATCGCGCTGGGCGCGATCTAGGGAGAGCATGACGAGCGTTTCGCCATCCTTGTCGCGAATCAGAGTGTCCTCGTGTTTTGCGTTGTCAACCACCTCGCGGTAGTGGCGAGCGAGGTCCGATACCTGGTAGGTCATTGTGCGTAGTTCTGGCATGCTTTCTCCTCCGATGAAGATCATACATCAAATTTTCATCCACGAATTCAGGTTTCGTCCCTCTGAATTCATTCAGTCTGTGACTGGAGGTGCCACATCTTGATGCTAAAGTGTATTTATGGCAAAGACGAGGACAACGCTTACGGTCGAAGAGGAGGTCCTTCGAGCGGTGAAAGTACGCGCGGCCCGAACCGGAAAAGGTGAGAGTCAAGTCATTGAAGAGGCTCTGCGACGCGACCTCGGACTCGATTTACTTGATCAGATTTGGTCACACGGGACGATGAACGAGGACGAGGCAATGGCTCTCGCTGTCGAAGCACAGCATCGTTCTCGTCGGTCTCCGCGCTGAGTTGCGCGCCGTCCTCGATCCAAACGTCATCGTCTCGGCGCTGTTGGCACCGTCGGGTACACCAGCAAAAGTGCTTCGAGCATGGCTTGATGGAGACTACGAACTCATCGCGTCGCCACTGTTGCTCGCTGAACTAACCCGAGTATTCGACTACCCAAAGCTTCGTTCACGAATCAGTGAAACGGAGTCACGGCAGTTCATCGAACTCCTCAAACATCAGGGCAAGATCGTTGAGGAACCTTACCTGTCACTCCCCGTCCATTCGTCGGATCCTGACGACGACTACCTCATCGCGCTGGCGGCGGCGACACGATCCGTTATCGTCTCCGGCGATCACCATCTTCTTGATCTTGCCGATCGCCTACCGATTCACTCCCCCGCCGCGTTTTGGAAGCTCTTGATTACCGATCTCTGAGATTGCGGACATCAACTGACTAACGGACGGACGTCGGGTGAATAGATTCGAGATGCTTCCGGCGGGGCCGATGGTTGAAGGACTCAGCGGTAAGAAAAACCTTCTATTGCGCGCCCCGTGAAAGCACTTATGACCTCGATATCCTCGTGGTTCGGGCGCCCCTGTTTCGGTCCGAGGTTCGGCACGATTACGCCATCAAAGATGACAAGGGAGAACGGCGCGTTGATCTGCGACTGAAGTTCCGAGAGTCGTGTCAGGATGTCGTCGAATTCTGGTTGCGAGCCATCGAAGTACCCTGCCCGAATCATTTCTTCGTAATCAACCCTCAGGTGATCAGCCACAATATCGTCTACCGGAACGAGGCGTAACCCGCCTGTCGCACACAAGTCATAAGCGGCACGGCCGGAGCGATAGAAGGCCATCTTGATTTGGACGACATCATCTAAGAGGTTGCGGCTCGCGAGTGCGATGGCGCCGATTGGGCCTAATGAAAGTTGATCGAGGTCATACCAGTGTCGTGAGAGCCGAGTGGTGCTTGTGCGAAACTCGGCACGACCGAGCTCCGCGTGAATGAGAGTGGCCCTTTTCCCAGAAGGTTCTCTCGGCAGCCAGCACCGTGATGGTGGCGCTCGGAAAAGTGAGATCAGTTGTGGCTTGAGCAAGGTACGGCGTGATGGTGTGCGGCTCACTCGGAGTGATGACATTTCGGCCACCAAACTCGAGTTTCACCGCGTCTAGTAAGTAGTCATCAGAATCTTCCAAGGCGGAAGGGTACCGAACCCAAACGGACTCGGGGTCATCCGAATCAAGAAACACAGCGTCGTCATCGATCCCGAACTCACTTACTAATCGACTTCGCAAACGTTCTACAACCGTGGTCTCGACGTGGTCTTTCACGAGGCCGCGAAGACGATTAGTCATACGATCGCGTTGACTATTGGTTGTGGCACTGGTTGGTTCAATCGACGGGTCAAGACTTGCGTAATTGATAGTGACATCAACATCTTCTGAAAATCGATTGATGGCGTCGAAAACCTTTGAAAGCGAAGTTCCGCCCTTGAAGGCCATCGGGTAGCGGTCCGGCATTGTGAAGAGTGCATCCAATGCCCAACAAACCCAGACGTCCTTCTCGAGCACCCGCGCGTTCTTGCCTAGCCGCGCAGCGATTGCGGTCAAGATCTCCTTGCGATCCTCCTTCGCCAAGGTGAGGAAAGCTTCAGGCAATGGCAGATGCCTGGGCACTTGCGAGCGGACGTAATAAACAATCAAGCCACGCTGGCATCTGGGCACGTCCTTCTACTAGTCGAGTCAACTCTTCTGGGGGAAGTTGCCGCGCAACCTTCTCCACCATCTCGGGAGTCACCTCGCGACGTCCAAGGTACTTCAGTGCGGAGAATGCTCGCCCGGCGAGCGTCCCCGCGAAGAGCAGACGACTTGGTTCCGCGTGTCGCAACTCAACTTCGGCGGAGCCGACGTGAACCGTGCGAGATGGGCCTGTGGTAACGAAGATCTGGCGCATCGGCACCTGGGTCGTCAATCCAAACTGGCGGGCGGCTTCGGCGCCGTGAACCTCGATAGTCGACTTTGTGGCATTGGCAATTGCGTGGGCGACACTCTCGGCGCTCGGCGGCACGACGCCCACGAACCGATTCACCCTAGGACGTACGTAAACACCTTGGGTCACTGCGTTGATTACACCTTCGTGTGCGAGTCGAGAGAGTGCGTTGTAGACAGCAGTCCGTGACCCCAGTTCGCGCAGTTCTGAGACGGTGAATGGCTCGCCGGATTCTCGAGCACTTACGTTTTGCCGGATTCGCTGGGCCGTTGAAACAGTTGAGGAACTCATGAGAGATATTATACAGGTATTTCTCCCATTATCTCCATCTAGCAGTAACTACCTGATCAACGCCAGTTTTCCAGAACCTTCGTTTTCAATGTTGCCTACGACGAGAGGGCTATGCCCCTCGGGCGGGGATTAACTCCCAACGGGGCTGTTCCCCTCCAGGACGATGTACTGCGCGCGGCGAATCCACAGAATGCCGTGATAGACGACATGACCGTCTTCGAAGGTCAGTTGCCCGCGGCGGATGAACCGGGAGAAACCGCCTGAGTTCGGGCTGCCGAGCTTCACCAGGCCGGCGTGGCGCGGGTAGACGGCCAGCTGCTTGCCGGGAATGTGGAAGGGCCAATCCCGATACACATACACGTTCTGATCGGTGACCAGCACGATGCGGTGGAAGTAGAACGTGAGGATGCTGATTGCCAGATCGAGCACAGAACCAACCGACGGTACGTATCGGGCGACGTCCTCGACCACGCCGATCAGCAGAGAGGTCAGCAGGTTGTTGAACGCGAAACACACCGCCACGCCCTGCTCGTTGACATGTGCGCGCCGGGCCACCCGCTGAGCCATGCGTTGGTTGTATTTCCGCACTGGCGGACGTACGTAATTGGGATCGCTGGAAGAGCTCATGAATTTAACTTAGGACAACCGCCCGGGTCAGGCGCCACTTCCATACGGAATGATGCCTGTCGATGTTGGCACTACCCACGAACTTCCGGCTTTGATGGCACCAGCCAGCGTTATCTGAATCGCTCCGGCGATGGATATGGGGCCGGGTGCTCCAACACCCTCGCTCGTCACTTAAGCGATCACTACGTCCTGCTGGCTCGATGTGACCCGAGTACGACCGCCCCAACAGTTCCGGAGGTGGACAGGCAACTTGCGCGAGCGCCTCGTCGGCCGAGTTGACGCACCCCACTCATTTCCGACGAGCCAGTTAAGTTCATTCGGCAAAGAGCAATCGTATTGCATTAGACAGCGTAGCTGCTTCCGATTTTCAGATTGTGTACGCGATCATTGAACGTTGGCATGGCAAAACTTGCGCGGAAGCCATGCCTTTCTTTCGCAAAGTGAATCTAAGAGAAGTGTCGCTCAACCTGGCGTCTCGTGGGTTCCAGGAGCCCAATGGTGATGTACGTGAGATCCTGGCAAACGCCATATCTCTGAAAGCCTGATCTCTGCTTTTCCAGGACTCCATCCTCTCGTACCAACGGATTAGTAAGGCCGATTCATGCGACTAAAGTTCGAGACAGTGGCGCAGGGCCGAGGTAAGGCGGTTTGCGCGATTGTCTAGACCATTCGACATTTGATTATTTATGTATCCAAAGCCGATTTCAGCGTCAGCGTCAGCAAATCCTAAACAACCACTTGCGCCATCATGCCCAAATGACGAGTCCGATAGCATTTCGCGAGACGGATAACCATTGATCATAAAACCTGTTGAATAGCGAATTCCAGGAGCTGGTGGTGCACCAGACCATCCCTCTCCGGATGATCGCAACACGAGCGCGTCAGCGATACTTGAGTCGCTGAGCAATTTCGGTCCGTGACCATCCGAAACAGTAGCCGAATAAATTTTTGCCAGTGCTTTTGCGGTGAAGATCCCGTTAGCGGCGGGAACTTCCATTGCATGCACGGCGGGTAAATTGAAATCTGCGAAACTACCGCTGACACCGAATTTTGGTAACGCGGAACCCATAGTGATTGATTTGACGACTGCGGGGCTGGAACGAGCGGCCACTATGTAAGCAACGTCGTCAGAGGCTGTAGCAGGTGGCGCTTCCACTATCCGTGCAACGCGATGTTCTTCACTTCCCGGTAGTCCGATCCAGGCGTCGACTTCGAGCGGCTGAGTGAGGTAGTTGGCAAACAATTGGCTTGGTCGCATACCAGTAACGCGTCGCAAAACCTCTCCCGTTAGCCAACCATAAGTAAGCGCGTGATACGCGAAATCTGTGCCCGGCTCCCACAAAGGACTTTGCTGTTCGATTGCGAGGATTACCGGAGTCCAATTAGCCAGGTCTTCCAGAGTGAGATCCTCGTCTAACGCTATGAGGCCGGCGCGATGAGTAAAAAGATCTCGAACTGTGGTCAATTGCTTCCCATTCTGCGCAAACTCAGGCCATATTTCGCTCACTGGTTCGTCAAAACTGAAGAGGCCACGTTGTTCCGCCATGTATCCACAGATTGCCATCAGCCCTTTAGTCATCGAGAAGCCCACAGCAAGGGTGTCCTCAGTCCAAGCACGATCCGTATCCTCGTCGGCGGTGCCCGCATAGATATCAATCACGAGTTGACCGTGCCGATACATGGCCAGCGCCGCTCCCATTTCCTCACCGAGCTCGAAATTCTTCTCAAAAGCATCCGCTATGAGACCAAAACCCGATTCAACAAAGCCTTCAACTACTGACATGATGCCTCCGAAAAGTTAAAGGATTCTTCGATCGATGTACCGCCGGGAGACTTGTATCGCCAACATCTCAACATGTCACCCTCCATGGCTCAGCGGTCCTCGATTTGAGTTGGTTGGTCGTTCTTTGCCAACCCAATAATCCTGACGAAGTTTGAATTTTTGTAGTTTTCCGGTGGCGGTACGTGCAAGTTCATCACGGATCTCGATTGTTGTAGGCGTCTTAAATCCTGCAAGATGTTCTCGACAATATGAAACGAGATCTTCTTCGCTCACCTCTGCTCCGGGTGCCAAAACGACGAACGCCTTGACCGTTTCGCCCCACTTTTCATGAGGCACTCCGATGACCGCCGCTTCGGATACGGCAGGATGACTAAAAAGTACATCTTCAACTTCAATCGATGTGACGTTCTCGCTCCCCGAAATGATTACATCCTTGAGACGATCACTAATGGTGAGATAGCCCTCTTGATCGAGCGTCCCACCATCGCCCGTGCGAAACCACCCGTCATCAATAACTGAGTTGGTTGCTTCAGGTTGATCCCAGTATCCATCCATGACCGCGTTCGACTTGGCCAGAACCTCTCCGTTAGTTGAAATTCTAATTTTCGTCCCAAGAGCTGCACCACCGGCCCGATCGAGCATGATGGCCCACTCGTCGGCGCTCAAGTGGTCCCACTCAGAGCGCGAGCGACTTATGGTCAATAGCGGCGATGTTTCGGTCAGACCATATATTTGTATGAACTCCCAACCTAAAACGGTCTCAACGTTGGCAATCGTTTTCGTTGGCGGCGGCACGCCAGCAACGATGATGCGAACTCGATTGAGACCTGGGATTGCTCCACCCCACTCCGCCGCAGCGTTCAAAATCATATTGACAACGGTTGGCGATGCACACATGATCGTCACGCCATGCCCAGCGACTCTATTCAGTATTTCTCGTCCGTCGACCTTTCTAAGAACGACGTGTTTGGCTCCCAAGCCCGTCACTGCAAACGGCATTCCCCATCCATTCGCATGAAACATGGGCAACGTATGGAGATAGACGTCGCGATCTGACATCCCAACGTGAAGCGCAAACGTCATTGCGTTTGTCCAAATATTCCTATGAGTAATCTTCACGCCTTTTGGGCGCGCAGTTGTTCCGCTCGTATAGTTGATTGTCGCAGTGGCCCACTCATTTGGTTCCCAAACGGTAGGTTCGACACCAAATTTGTATAGTGCAACGTCGCTTGATTCTCCGAGTGTGAACTTGTGCTCGCAGTGAACCGCATTTAGCGATCTTTCCAACTCGGGGTCAACAAGTAAAACCCTGGATCCTAACTGCTCGACAATATACGCAACCTCTTCCGCCGTCAGTCGAAAGTTAATCGGAACCAGAATTCTGCCGTTTCCAGATACGCCAAAGAATGATGCCAGTAATCTTGCGCAGTTTTGAGACACGATCGCAACGCGCTCTCCGAACGACACGCCAAGTTCGTCGAGACCGGCCGCCTGAGCCCGTGCGAGCTGACCTATTTCCCCATATGACAATGTATTGAGCGCCTTTGCGGGTTGGTCAGGTTCATCGATCACTCCGACGCGCTCACCATATTGCTCTTCTGCTCGCGCAAGAAAGTCCCCTACACTCAATGGCACGTTCATTGATCTATTCCTTCTTTCTAAGTTCAATCGTGATTCTCACCAATTGCTTGAAACGCATACATTCTCCTGAGTCTGCACTTAGCGCCATCGATTGATACCGAATTGCATGAATCTCGCCCAGGTTGTTCATTGACAATTCTCAACGTCCATCTCTTTCGTTGAGTCTCCGTCGCTCACACATTTAGTCGAGAAGCAGCGCTCCATTTCCGACCTCTTCCAATCGATGGCATGCGGCTAGAGTCCCCGTCGGAGTAAGGCGAAGTTCGGGCTTCTGACTGCGGCAGAGATCCAACGCAAGTGGACAGCGCGGAGCATATTGACACCCGAGACTTTCGCCAACCATGTCCAGAGATTTCGATGAGCGAGATCTGCGCGCCTCCCGACGGAGACGTTGCATCGCAGGATTAGGAACAGGTGCAGCACTTAATAGGGCTGCCGTGTAGGGATGATGAGGCACGGACGAAACCTCAGCAATCGTTCCAGATTCAACGACGCGACCCCGATAAAGAATGATGACAGAATCTGCGAAACGCCTTACGACGGCCAGATCGTGTGAAATGAACAGATAGCTCAATTGATGTTGTTGTTGTTGTTCGGAGAGCAGATTTAGGATCTGGGCTTGAACAGAAAGATCGAGTGAACTTACGGGCTCATCGCAAATGACCAGATCTGGTCCCGTAATCATTGCTCTCGCTATTGCAATTCGCTGTCTTTGACCTCCGGAAAACTGTGACGGGTATCGATTCGCCACGTCAGCGGATAAACCAACGCTTTTGAGAGCGTCGGCAACGGCTCTTTCACGATTTCCCGTAAATCGGCGGCTCTTAACCAGCAGTGGTTCGACCATCGTCTGTCCTATCGTCCGCGAAGGGTTCAACGATCCATACGGGTCTTGGAATACGACTTGAATCCGACTACTTATTCGGCCGCGCGCAATCTTGTTGGCATCGATGATTCTTTCGCCGCGAAAGTCCACTGAACCCGATGACGCCCGAACTAATCCCAAAATGGCATGCCCAATCGTCGACTTTCCTGATCCAGACTCACCAACGAGCGCGACAGTTGTCCCTCTCGGAATCTCAAAACTCACGCAATCGACGGCGAGAACGGAAGCGCGACTTCGTCGCGAACCAAGAAAATTAACGGTCAACTCGTGAATGGAAAGTAAGGGTCGAGTCGCAATATCAGGGGTGCTCATGCGGCTTTTCCTTCCCAACGTCCTCATAGTGAAGGCAACGAGTTTTCCTTAAATTGCCAATTGACGCGATTTCAACGTATTCCTCGGCGCAATCTGCCTGCGCGTAACTGCAACGGGGCTGAAAGCGACAACCCGTTGGCCAATCTTCCGGTGATGGCACTCCACCCGGAATTGAAGGAAATGGACCGTCAATGGTCAGATGAGGATTCGCACTGAGGAGACCTTCGGTATATGGATGCTGAGGATTGAAAAACATCTCCTCGACGGTCGCACACTCCACAACCTGCCCCGCGTACAGCACGACGGTCCTGTCGCACGAATCCGCGATCACACCCCAGTCGTGACTCACGAGAATCACAGCCATACCGGTTTGTTCTCGAATTGACCTCAAGAGATCGAGAATTTCAGCTTGGACCGTTACGTCTAGAGCGGTCGTTGGTTCATCTGCTATCAAGAGATTCGGCTCCCCCGTCAACGCGAGCGCGACACAAACACGTTGGGCCATTCCACCTGATAGTTCGTGGGGAAACTTCCGCGCTACTTCGGACGGGTTTGGCAATTCGACGCGCCTTAGCAATTTTGTCGCAGCGTCTCGAGACTCTCGACGGTTCAGGCCGCGATTATTCCGTAGCGCCTCACTGAGTTGGTTCCCCACGGAACACCCCGGATCGAGAGCCAGCATTGGCTCTTGGGAGATGAAAGAAATTTCTTTACCTCGAAGCCCAGACCATGAACTATCCAAATGCGAGGTCAGATCCTTCCCGCCGAACGAGATGCTCCCGCTCACAATTTCAATTTCGGGCGGAAGCAATCCCAAAATGGCGAGTACGGTAAGCGTCTTACCTGATCCTGACTCCCCGACGAGACCTAACGTCGCTCCCCGCTGAAGGTCAAAACTGACGCGATCAACCAATATCTGATGTCCGCTAGAAGTTCTCAGTCCAACGACGAGATCTCGCACCGAGAGAAGAGAATCAGGGACGATTGCCAACGGCTCACGTTGACGAGGAGATGGGTCTGCAACTTTTCGGTCAACTACTGATGCTTGGGAGGAAGTCCCTCGCCTATGTCTCCAAGACAATATGGGCAGGTTGGATTCCTTCGATGTCGCCTCTCGGAACGTGTCTCCGAGTATGCCTACTGCCAAAATTGTCACGGCAATCGTCACGCCAGAAGGAATAATTAGCCACGGTTGTTGGTTAATCTGTTGTCCCCCTTCGGCCACCATGGAACCCCAACTTGGAACCGGCGGATTTACATCAAGACCCAAGAATCCCAGCGTTGTCTCGATGGCGACTGCCGCTGCCGCGAACACGGATACCTGTACCAGCACGGGTGCCAAAATACGAGGAAGGATGTGACGACGGAGAATCTGGAACTTCGACAGCCCGACAACCTCAGCCGCCTTGACGAAAAGTTCTGCACGCACCGCGAGCGTTGCAGCCCTTACGACACGCACTATTCCCGGAGACGCAATGACGCCGAGCGTAATCATCAGCGCGAGGTCTCCAGCAAAGAGCGCGCCGACGACTAGCAACAGGATTATGACGGGAAGTGAAAGGACTACGTCAATTGCCGACATCACAATTCGATCAATGCGGGGACTCAAGTATCCGGCGACCAGCCCCAGCGGTACGCCTATTGCGATGAACGTGATGATGGCTTCCAGCGCTCCCAAAAGGGTGACTTGACCACCAAAGATCAAGCGAGAGAACACGTCCCTTCCGAGTTCATCGGTCCCTAGGAGGTGGCTCCAAGTTGGTCCTTGTGAGAAGTTGACCAAGTTGCTGGTTTCGGGATTGTACGGAGCGATCAACGGCGCAGCAACGGTTACAAATACGAGAATCGTCAAGTAAGCACCAGCAACCCAAAAGCTCACACGCCCCGACAGTCGACGAAGTAGACCTCGATGCGCAGCGCCGGAACGTGCAAAGGCGCTCAATTCTTTTGTCGAATCAATTTGATAAGTCATATAAGTCTTATCTTTGGATTGAGCCAGCCGTAAAGGATGTCGATCGTAAGGTTCATGGAGATGACAATGAGAGCAAAATAGACGGCGACACCTTCGATTACGGGAAGGTCGTGGGCCGCCACCGAAGTAGCAGCAAGACTCCCGAGGCCTGGTAGCACGAAAACCGTCTCTACAACTACGGTGCCACCGAGTAATTGCGCGAACAACACGCCAAGAACCGTGACAACGGGTATCGCTGCATTCTTAAGAACGTGACGCAAAACAATCGATCGTTCGCTGATGCCCGAAGCCCGAAGTGTTCGAATATAACCTCTTCCCAGTTCCTCGACAACCGCCTCTCTAGTCTGCTTTGCGACAACCGCTATCGGTCCCACAGATAGTGCGACGATTGGCAATACGAGCGATCGGAGCCACTCAATTGGAGACGTGGTGAACGGCACGAAGCCCTCGGAAGGTAGGACCCTGAAAATAAGCGAGAAAAGCTCTACGAGCAGCAAGCCAAACCAAAAATTCGGAACTGCCAGACCTAGCCAAGAGATAACGTCTATCGTTTTCCGTACGACGCCTTTCTTCAATGCGCCGACGATCCCCGCACTGATTCCGAAGACGGACACCACCAGAACCGTTCCAACCACCAGTGCGATCGTTACGTCGATTCGACTGTTCAAAATCGAGGTCACGGCCTGATTATTTTGAAGTGAAGCCCCTAAGTCCCCTCGGATTGCGTGCTCAAACCAATGCCAGTATTGAACGTAAACGGGCTGATTCAAACCGAGTCGTTTCGTTATCAAGGCGTATTCGGCTTGAGTCCCCTGGTCTCCCAACAGTGTTGTTACCACACTCCCTGGAATGAGAGAAACCAGAATGAACGTAAAAGAAGACACAATCAGAAGTAGAGGCACGGCCTGCACGACTCGCCTGAGAATAATTCTGAACAATCTCATCCCTTCAAATTCACGCGCACGCCATCTGTTGGCCGACTGTAGAGGCTGACCGAGTGAGTTGTGGAAGCGGTCAGCCCCTACTTCGACTTGTTGTACTTAGTTAGGCACCTAGCTCTGGGGTGGACTGAAAAACGCTACATCTGGCGCAAAATCACTTCCGGGGTAGGACTTACCAATTTGTAGATTTCCTATCTTTCCCGGTTGAGCAAAGTAGATGGAATCCGAACCAAACAGGACGTCTTCATACGCCTCCTTGAGAGCAGTTACTTCCACCTTCTGGTATAACGTGTCCGCTGCGGCTCCACCGAGTTTGTCTGCCTCGTTCGTGTATTTAAAAATCAATGGATTGGCCGCGTCTTTGAACGGATTAAAGATTGCAGTCTTTGGATAAAGCTCGGGGGACTCGATCGACATTGGAAGCGTTCCGTACGCGCCTAATACGGCCGGATATTTCTTGGCCAGCCAATCACCAATTTCTTCGGTGAATGTCGCATCTACGTGGATCTTCATTTTGATTCCTATTTGGCTCAATTCGCTCGAAAGTGCTTCGACAGTGGTCTCAATATTTTGGACTGGAGTTGCAACAATTGGAAAGACGAAGCCGTGAGGATAGCCTGCTTCGGCCATCAATTTCTTAGCCTTCGCAAGGTTGTACTTGTAGAAGTTCGAGTACGCAGGATCGTATCCGGTTGAACCCGGCAACGTTGTCTCGTCATTGGGAATTGCGTACTGTCCATAGAGAGCGTTTGCGAGAACCGGCCGATTAGTGACGTAACTAATCGCCTGCCTTACTTTCTCGTTACCCAACGCCTTTACGAGTTTCCCCGTGTAATCGTCTATGAACAAGGCGGTCCAACCGTAAGGGGCGGCGTAAACCTTAAGTCCGGCTGATTGTGCTGACTTAGCTTGCGTTGCGCTTCCTCCAAACATGAAATTCACTTGACCGCTCTTCACGGCATCTAGACCTGCGGTCGGGTCGGAAATAACGCTCACGGTGATACTGGAATATTGATCCAAACTTGAGTTCCAATAGTTGGGATTCTGGTCATAGACGTAACTACTACCTGTCACGGACTTTGAAGCATCCAGCATGTAGGGACCAGTCCCATCTGTGGAAGTTCCAAGCCCTTTGGAAGTTGCCAGTCCACTAGGACCAATGATGTCTCCGGCGAGCAAATTCTGGTCGAAGATGGTTTGAAGGTCGGGCCGAGGGCTCGAGAAGTTCATTTGAACCGTAAGCGGTCCCGTCGCTGAGATGGAAGCAAGAGACGTAAGAAACGAGCTCGCCGTACTCCCCGAAGCTTGGGCGTACTTGATGGAATTCACAACGTCCTGTGCGGTGAGTGTTGACCCGTCGCTAAATTGGACCCCTGAACGTAACTGAACCACAAACTCCTCATTGTTACTACCCACATATTTCCATGACGTTGCGAGATCTGGCTCGTACGCACCACTTGGCGCAAGGTAGATCAATGAGTCGTAGGCCAGTGACGCGAAGGTCACGTTATTGCCGCCATTATCGGACAAAGCAGGGTCCAAAGTAGCCGGAACATTCTGTACGGCAATTGTGAGGCTCGCGCTTGAACTCGCCGCGCTCGCGTTACCGCTTATTAACGGAATGGCTGACGCAATTAGAAATGCTCCCGCCGCCGAAGCGACCGCGATTGAATTTGCCCTTGAGAACCGTCTTTTGACTAAATTCTCCGACTTCGTTCGGTCTTTCCAATGAAAAATTAACAACTCCATGTCTCCACCCCCGTTCACCAAATGTCGAGAGGCCTGCCCTCTCACAAGTCCGGTGAATCTGTTACCGCTAACATAATCTGGGTGCAATACTTTGTCAACTTCATTTCAAATACTGGCACAAAATTTAATATGGAAGTGGTATCGGTATCAGTTTCCAAGAATTTGGAATAACATACTTCCGTGAGGGTGACTATTCGAGACGTAGCGAAAAAAGTTGGTGTCTCTCCAATGACAGTGTCGCGTGTCATTAACGGAGGTTCCGCGGTGAATGAGACAACGCGGCAGCGCGTTCAAAAAGGCATCGCCGAGCTTGGCTATATTCCAAACCAACTTGCGAGTGGCCTTTCGCGAAGAAAAACACGGACATTTGGAGTAATTGTTCCTGACATCGTGAATCCATTTTGGACCCACGTCGTTCGCGGGACCGAAGAGGCCGCTTGGCGCGCGGGTTATCATGTAATCCTCTGTAACACCCATGCCAATCTTGAACGCGAACGTGGTTACGCAAATGACATGTTGGCATTTCAAGTAGACGGAATATTGATCGGTCCCGTTGGAGATCAGTCCCAACCGATTCTCAAACTCTTCAATCGCAACAATGTGCCATTTGTCCTAATCGACCGGTCGGCGGCAGGCTTTCCGGGCGACATAGTACAGGGAGATAGCTTCTCAGGCGCACAACGAGTTGTTCAGCATTTGATTGACTTGGGACATCGACGCATCGCGATGATAAATGAATCTGGGAGCCTCTCCACCGCGCGCGATCGACTTTCGGGTTATCGAAAGGCGCTAGAAGATTCGGGTATAAATGTCGAAACGAGTCTGATTGTGGAGACAAGTACCATCGATACCGCGTTGGCGTGCAGAGCAACGCTAGAACTCCTGGACCTATATGAGCCTCCAACTGCGATTTTTGCTATCAACAATATTGCCGCAATTGGAGTCACGGAAGCTGCCCACGAACGCGGACTCAATGTCCCTGGTGATATTGCCGTCGCTTGCTTTGACGATGATTACGCCACAAGATTTCGACCGTTTTTCACGAGCATTGTTCAACCCGCGGAAACATTTGGCACGGTTGCCACGCAACTGTTGCTTGATCGACTTTCGGGACACGTCGAGGAAAGAAGCAGGAACGTAGTACTACCTGCCGACTTAGTTATTCGAGAGTCGTCCGGAACTGAATTGCTAAGTGAGTTGTGAGTCTCGGTGGAATCGAGGCGGGAGGTACCAAGTGGGTTTGCGCCGTGAGCGACGAGTCGGGTGGGATTTCTCAAATTGCCACTTTTCCCACTACCACCCCAGACGAAACATTAGGTAGAGCCGCGGCCTTTTTCAAAGAGACTGGACCACTGCGAGCCTTGGGGATCGGATCGTTTGGTCCAATCGACCTTGATTCGTTGTCGCCGACATGGGGAAATATAACTACCACGCCGAAGTCCGGCTGGACCGACATCGACATAGTCTCACCACTTAAGAGCAAATTGAAAGTTCCGATCGCTTTGGACACCGATGTCAACGCAGCGGCACTAGGCGAATGGTCGAAAGGCGCCGCAACAGGTCTTGAAGCCTTTTGCTATGTCACCGTTGGAACCGGAATAGGTGCGGGGACGCTTCTACATGGCGAGCCATATCACGGTCTACTCCATCCGGAATTCGGACACATTCGTATTCCACATAACTTCGATAGGGATCGCTTTGAAGGAGCCTGCAAATTTCATAAGGACTGTTTGGATGGTCTCGCGTCCGGCGAATCTATGCGACAACGGTGGGGTCTTCCCGCGGAGCAAAACAATAACGATCAAGCGTGGGATCTTGAGGCGGAGTACCTTGCCCTGGGACTCACTAACCTCGTCTGCACACTGTCGCCAGAGCGAATAGTTATCGGCGGTGGTGTGTTGAAACGCAATGGGTTACTGCCAAAAATTCGAAATCGAATGCATCATTTTTT
>Ga0208849_1000237_pt1 | contig 53419 bp, 55 predicted proteins | sample NGESurdeep072012_10_FD_184470 | JGI IMG/M metagenome (GOLD analysis project Ga0208849, IMG submission 184470) | Arctic peat soil microbial communities from Barrow, Alaska - NGEE Surface sample 53-3 deep-072012 (SPAdes) | ecosystem: Environmental > Terrestrial > Soil > Wetlands > Peat ... | reverse complement strand
CCCGTCTCCCGCTCCAGTACCAAGCTTTCAAAAAACGGTCGCCAAACCTCGCGCGGAAAGGCCACGACGCGGATCGTGCCCTCTGGCAAAGCCTCGGCCTCGAGCTGTTCGAAGATTCCGGCGACAAGACGCGACCGTTGACCCGAATCGGCGGCCTCCCATGCGGACACCAGGTCCAGCAGCTGTGCTTCGCACCAAGGCAGGTCGACGCTCTCGGGCTGCGCCGCGGTCTCCGCCAGCTGGCGCTTCTGTTCGGTGATTTCTGCCCATCTAGCGCAGAACGTGTCCCAGTCGTACTCGCCGTACTTGCCGGCCGCTTGAAGTCCTCCTTGGAGACGTAACTCCGTTGATTTCTGGGGCGCTGTAATGGCTAGAAACCGGAGTTAGTGATGCGTAGAATCATGCCATGGTCACCGAACCACCACCCGTGGTTTTCCGTCCCCGACCACTCGCTGCCAAGGTGATCTGGGCGGTAATCGCAATCTGCCTCGCCCTCGCCATAGTGGTGGTCGTCCTGACCAACGTGGGCCTGCAGCTCAAGCCCTCGCCGGTTCTGGTGGGCGCTCTCGTGCCGGCGGTGGTCATTGCGCTGCTCAACCACGCCCGACCCCTGGCCTTGGACCGGAAAGGTCTGCACATCGGATCGGCGGACAAGGGTTACATCCTGTCCTGGTCGAACGTCACGGGAGTCGTGACCGTGCCTGGCAATCTGCTCCAGCCGGAGCGGATTCGCCTCCGCATGACCGACGGCCGGTTCGCACCGGGCTGGTGGGCGCGCCGCCGCTGGGGAGTGCACGTGCTCTCCGGAGCGGAGCTCGAGCTGGCGCTGGGCCACGGCCAGGCGGGTGTCGAGATCGCCACCGAAATTCGCCACTTCATCGACGCCTACGGCTGGCGAGGGCTCGCATAAGCGCCAGAAGGGCGGAGGTGGCCTCGTCGCGCATCAAGCCGCCCGCAGAGCATGGCGCATGACGTTCGCCTGATCCGAGATCGAAGACCGTCGGTGGCACAGCGCTCAGGCCGATCTAACGCGAAGGTACGTGGTTCGAGTCAGCCGCGGCCCACCCAGATGGACGCGAACCGCGCCGCCTATGAACGGCCAGGCACCAGCCTGATTGATCGAGGGCTCTATCAGCGGCCTCCCTAGGCCAGGCGGTAAATGAACTCGATGCTTGCCGTTGTATTCGAAGGCTCGAGCCCCGTCTCCCGCTCCAAATCGCCTAAAAGGCGATTTGGCGGGAGACGTCTGCTGAATGTCCGGCGCCTCTGGCGCCGGTTGCGCTCCAGCCACCCATCGCTGCGCTCGGGCTACTTGGGGATCATGGAGACAACGGTTTTCTTGAACCAATCGTCCTGGGCGCTTAAAGTGGAGTTCGCCTCTGCTTAAACGCGGCTCAGTAGGCTGAGGGCTCGCGGCAGGATCTGATCGGCCTCGGGAGATTGGAGGACGCAATGTCTGAGAAGAATGCCTACTCACGTCGCACGTTTCTCAAGAAATCGGCGGTAGCCGGCGCTGCACTGCTCGGCGGAACCCTCTTGCCGGCGCTCCCGGTGTCCGCCGCCGCGCGAAGTTCCAAGCGAGGGAAGTCGCCGATCAAGCATCTGATCATCTCCTGCCAGGAGAATCGCTCCTTCGACCACTACTTCGGCTACGACCACCAGGTCCAGGCGAAGGGATACGGACCACCGCATGGCTATACGCAGCCCGACGCGCTCGGCGGACGGCACAAACCATTCGAGTTCACGCAGCTCTCGACGCCGGACCCACCGCACTGGTGGGGCGCCGTACATCAGCAGTACGACGGCGGCAAGATGGACGGCTTCTACACCATGGCGCAAGACGCGGACGGCGACGGCAACGTGGCCATGGGCTATTACACCCAGCGCGAGCTGCCCTTTTACTACAGCCTGATGCGCAACTCGGGCCTCTGCGCCAACTATTTTTGCTCGGTGCTCGGACCAACCTGGCCGAATCGCTTCTACTTGATGTCAGGAACTTCGGGCGGGATCACGACCAACGGCCAGTGGGGCTACGGCATCTTCGACTCGAGCGGCTGGCCGATCATCCTCGACCTGCTCGACGAGTTCGACGTGAGCTGGAAGATCTACAGCATCGGCTTTGACGATGTTCCGATTGGCGACAGTGACAACGTCGCGGTCTTCTGGAGCCGGTGGGCGCACGACCCGCGAACGACCGCGACGAGCAATGACTTCATAGCTGATTGTGCGAACGATCGGCTGCCCGCGGTCTCGTGGGTCATTCCGAGCTTCTCTATGGGCTTCGACGAGCACCCGCCGGCAGACGTCTCAGTCGGGATGGGCTTCCAGCAACAGCTGATTACCGCCCTGCAGCGGTCGAAAGCGTGGGACAGCTCCGCGTACTTGCTCACATACGACGAGCACGGTGGCTTCTTCGACCACGTCAAACCGCCGCAGGTGGATGCATATGGGCTGGGGATCCGCGTGCCCATGTGGGTCATCTCGCCGTTCGCTCGGCGAGGCCCGGTCATATCGCGGAAGCCCGCGGAGCACGGCTCGACGTTGAAGCTCATCGAAAAGCTGCACGGGCTGCCGACCCTCGCCTCGCGGAACCACCAGTTCGACATTTCGACTCCAACAGGAGGGGACTACGAGTCGGGCGGCCTGCCCGCACCCCCGCGCGATGGGCTGGGCTCGATTAGCGACCTGATGGACCTGTTCGAGTTCGACGACTGACGAGGGCGCAATCGCGTCCGCCAAGCCTTATCAGACCGCGTCTCGCGTTCTATTGGAATGGGGCACGAAAGGTGGAGGTGACCGAGTGAAGAAGATCGCCAAGGGTGGCTTTGAGATCACGGATTGGACAGAGAAACCGGCCGGCACACGTAGCGGCCCTAAGGTGACGAGGGCGACAGTGACCCAGAAGTTCACCGGGGACATCAAGGGCACAGGGACCACCGAGTACCTCATGGTCTACCGGCCCGACAAGACCGCCGAATATTCAGGAGTCCAGGTGATCAACGGCACCATCGGCACCCGGAAAGGATCCTTTGCGCTCCTGATCAAGGGTGAGTACAACGGCAAGCAGGCCGTGACCAAGTGGGCGGTGGTCGAAGGCGCCGCGAAGGGCGCCCTGAAAGGGCTGACTGGCACCGGATCTTATTCAGCCCCGGAGGGAAGCACGGGCAAGTACACCCTGACCTACGACATAGCCGACTGACTACCGCAACCGGCTGATCAGCTTCCTGAGCCGGCCCGAACCTCGCGCGGGATCCGGAGGGACAGCGCGAGCCAGCCCATCGCAGCCGCGGCGGCGACGCCGGGGATGAAAGCAAACAGTGCCCGGCCGCTTGCGTCCCACAGCGTGCCCGCGATGAGGGGCACCACGAAGGCCGTCCCGTACTGGATCGTGAACACCGCCGCGCTCATGCGATGGACGTCGCCTGCCGCGGCGAGCCTTGGCGGCAGCGTCAGCGTGACGATGAAGGCGAGCGCGGTCGCAAATCCCAGCATGAGGGCCGACGGGACCACCCACGCACCAGGCAGGACAACGATTCCGACCTGGGAGAGCGCCATCAGCGCGGCTGCGCCGACGAATCCGGCACGGCCGGTGAGCAGCCGGTCCCATAGAGCCACGACGGGCGCGGTGAGCAGCTGCCCTCCGTTGAGGAGAGCAAGGGTCGGCGTGATGAGCCCGTGCCGGCCGGTCTGGTCCAGGTAGTCCGGGATATAGGCATTGGCGCCGAAGTAGACGGCCGAGGCCATGCCGATGACCAGCCCGATTCGAATCGACTGGGACTCCAGCCAGCTCGGCCACCATCGCGCCGGAACCGCAAGCCGCCGGCGTGCGGGCGCAGCGATCGTGATGGCGACGGCGCTGACGGCGACGACGATCGACCAAAGGGCCAGCGCCAGGTGCCAGTCCCCGTGCGCCAGTGGCAAGACGCCAACCGGGGTGGTGAACGTCACGGGCAGGGTTTCGCCGATGAGGATGCCGTTGCTGTATACGGCCGTTGCGATCGCGATCCGCGTTGGGAACCACTCACGCACCAGCGATGGAAAAGCGGGCTGGCTCACTGCGACCCCAAGGCCCATCAGAAAGGTCGCCGAGAAAAGAATCGCGGGACTCGAGGCCGCTCCCCTGAGCGCGCCGAAGATCGCGACCAGCCCGAGCCCTATGATCAGTGCACCGCGCACTCCCAGCTTGGCGATGAGCAGCGCTCCAGGCACGGATGCGAGGGCCAGGAGCAATACCGGTAGAGACACCAACCCGCCGACTGCCTTCTCATCGAGGTGCAGGTCCCGGTGGATGAGCGGGATCAGCGGCGGGACCGCCAGCAACGTCAGCCGCAGGTCGATCCCGCCCAGCCAGAGGAGGAGAAGACGGACCAGGTCCTTGCGGGTGAGCTTCACTTTGCCCTCATGCGATCCGCATACTGACGCCTGTGCCCGGCCTTCTGATAGTCACATCGACCGGCGCTGAGGATCCAACGCGCGCCAGCATCCCGTTCCACATCGCATGCAATGGAGCCACACCGGCGGGCACCGAGTGCGGCATCGCGTTCGCCGGCGATGCGGCGGAGCTGCTCAAGCCCGACATCATCGCCAATGTTTTCGGGCTCGGAATTCCGCCATTGCGCGATCTCCTGGACAAGTGCGTGGTCCAGGGCATCAAGTTCTATGTTTGAAAAGGCTGTGCTGAGGCCCGTGGGGTCTTACCGGAGATGCTCACAGAGAACGCATCGTTCATCACGCCGCCCGACCTGGTGCGGCTGACCATGGAGGCCGACAAGGTCCTCAGCTTCTAGGGCATTTCAGTCGCGGGTGGCGCCGATCGCGGCGAGCGCGCTGGGGTTCTCGAGCGACGACAGATCGCCGGGATCCTTGCCGGTATAGACCGAGCGCACGACGCGCCGAAGGATCTTGGCGTTGCGTGTCCTGGGTAGGTCCGTTACGAAATGGACTGCCTTCGGCCGCAGGGGCTTGCCGAGTGCGGTCGCCACCAGGTCGGAGAGCTCGTGCGCCAGCTCATCGCTTGCGGCCTTGCCTTTTCGGAGGATGACGAAACAAACGAGCGCCTCGCCCTTCAACTCGTCGGGAACGCCGATCGCCGCGGCTTCCGCGACCGACGAGTGTGCGACCAGCACCGACTCCACCTCGGCCGGGCCCAGGCGCTTGCCCGCGACCTTGATGGTGTCGTCGGATCGGCCCAAGACGTACCACAGGTCGTCCTGCGGATCGGCGTAAGCCCAGTCGCCGTGGACCCACACGCCATCGAAGCGGCTCCAGTAGGTGTCGAGGTAGCGCTGCTTGTCGCCCCAAAAGCCACGGGTCATCCCCGGCCACGGGTTGCGGATCACGAGCTCGCCAACCTCGCCGCGCACGGAGTTGCCCTCGGCATCGACGACGTCGGCCGCCATCCCTGGAAGGGGTCCCGCGAACGAGCACGGCCGCAGGTGGGTGATGACGTTGCCGCACAGGATGCCGCCCGAGATCTCGGTGCCGCCCGTGTAATTGATGATCGGCAGGCGTCCGCCACCGATCTTCTCGAAGAACCATTTGAAAGGCTCGGGGTTCCATGGCTCGCCAGTGCCGCCGAGGATGCGCAGGCTCGACAGGTCGTGGCGGGCCGGCAGCTCGTCACCTTGGGTCATGAGGCCGCGCACGAGAGTGGGGGAGACGCCGAGCACCGTGACCTTGTGGTCGTCGACCATGCGCCACAGCCGGTCGGGCGCTGGATGGTCGGGAGTGCCCTCGTACAGGACCATGGTCGCGCCCAGCGCGAGCGACCCGAAGATGAGCCAGGGACCCATCATCCAGCCGATGTCGGTGTACCAGAACACAGTGTCGTCCGCGCCGATGTCGAAGCCGTGGGCCATATCCTGTGCGGTCTTGACGGGGAAGCCGCCATGCACGTGCACCGTGCCTTTCGGCTTGCCAGTGGTGCCCGACGTATAGATGATCATCAGCGGGTCCTCCGGGTCGAGCTCGTGCGTCGGCGCGTGGCGAGGCTCGTCCTCGAGCAGCACCTCCCAAACCTGGTCACGACCGTGGGTCCAGGGAATCTCGCGCACGACACGCCTGTGGACGATGACCTTCGTCACGGTCGGGCAGGTAACGAGTGCCTTGTCGGCCGTCTCTTTCATCGGCACCACCTGGCCGCGGCGGTAAAAGCCGTCGGCGCAGATGAGCACCTTCGCTTCAGCGTCCTGAAGCCGCGTCGCGATCGCCTCGGCGCCATAGCCCGAGAAGATGGGGATGATGACCGCGCCGATCTTGGCGGTGGCGAGCACGGAGATCGCGACCTCGGGGCACATCGGCATGTAGATGCCAACCCGATCCCCGGTCCGAACGCCGAGACGGCGCAGGGCGCCGGCCAAGCGGCACACCTCTCCGTCGAGCTCGCCATAGGTGAGCTTGCGGACGTCGCCGGGCTCGCCCTCCCAGATGAGCGCGAGCTTGTCGTGGAACCCGCTGTCGCGATGCCGGTCGAGGCAGCTCTGCACGATGTTCATACGAGCGCCGATCCACCACCGGGCCCAGGGCTTGCCATCAGAGAGGTCGACGACCTTGTCGTAATGGCGGTAGAAGGCGATGTCGATGTCCTTGATCGCGGCGTCCCAGAACCACTCGATGTCGTCGTTGGCGCGCTTCAGGAGCTCGCGAAAGGTCTCGATCCCGTGCTGGTCCATGAAGCGCTTGAGCCGGCTCCGAGCAATGACCTCATCGCTGGGCTCCCAGATCACGTCCCCGATCACGACAGGCTGCATGGCCTTTGAAGTCTAGACGGACCCCTAAACTCGGCCGGTGGACCTGCTGCCGGCTAATTTCGCAGAGATGCTTGCGAGCGTCCTGGAACCCGGCCAGCAGAAACGGATTGCCGAAATCATCGAAGCCGCGACGAGGCTCGATGACGATGCCCTCCGAATATTCCTGGAGAGATTCGCGTCACGAGTCCGCGAGTCACCGGCACCGGTCAACGCCCAGGAGCTACTGGGCTTTCTACATGCTTTGGAGAAGGGCGGCCAGTCAACCGCCACCTGATCCGTTCAGCCTCCTGGTAAAGGTCCCAATAGTTCAGCCATGCCGTTTGGGCGACTGCGAACGCGATGAGCGGCTTGTAATGCGCTCGCGCGCCGCGCACGGCGTGCTGCTGCGCATAACACCATCGATCCCATCCACGCTCGACTGTGGAGTCGACCAGCTCCAGCCACTCATCGTCCGTAGCGCTGTTGGGAGGTGGTGGCAGAGTGAGTAGCTTCCACCGTCTTTCGTCGCGGACCATGGTCACGATCGGCTGACCGCCGGGCCTTCCGACGTGGCGATTGGGCCGAGGGTTATTCGGATTGGCCGCCATGAGGCGCTGTTGCACGGCGAAGACGAGATCGTGCGCGGCCCGCAAGGTTGCAGGAGGCAACGGTGGATCATGGCGGCCCAATCTGATCTGAAGAGTGCGGATGGCCTCGCGGAGTGGCTGCGGCGCCTCGATGTGGTCATCCAGGTGCAGCGCCTCGACCTCGTCTAGCAACGAGTCGGACTCCGCCAGGAGCGACTTCCTGTGCTCCTCGCCGGCCGTTTCTTGAGCTGGTCTTGAGGCAGTTGCGATCACTGCGTGCACCATAGCTGGTGCGTGGAGATTGTCAAGTATAGGTTTACAACGGTTTCCGACAGCTGGGTCGTACGCGTTAACAGGCAGGCTTGGCCCAGCGTCGCATGTCGTCCTACCGTCGCCTCGACATGATTCAAAGAAAGAGATGGTTGGTGGCGTTTGCGGCGCTGGGGATAGGAGGTTCGGTCAGCGCGGTACTGCTCGTCTTTGCCAATCCCGCTCGCGACTCGGTCGATGTCTACGTCGCAGCACGAGACTTGCCGGCTGGAGCATCGCTTGGTGTCGACGCGATTGCACTTCAACGAATGTCGGTGGCCTCGAGCCAATCACTTTTCTTTGGCCGCAGCGACGAATCCACGCTCTCCGGTTTGCACGCCTCCCACGATCTGTTGTCGGGCCAGCTGATCCAGCGAAGCGATGTGATGAGCCCGAGCTCGGCCATCGACCGCCGTCTGGTGTTCGTGCCGGTGAAGGACGTACCGGCTGCAGACCCAGGATCGAAAGTCGACCTGCTCGTTGTCGGAGGGACTCCCGATCACCCGACCGTGATTCCGTTCGCCCTCGGCGTCGAAGTTCGTTCGACGAGTCCAAACGGCCTCACGGTGATGGTCACTTCCAGACAGGCGTCTGCGTTCGTTTACGCCGCCGATGCCATGCGACTCGTCGCGGTAATCGCCGAGCCGGGGGCATCGGAGGGTGCAGAGGCTCCTGTGTCCAGCGCGGACGAGGCGATGGCTGCAGCGGTGCAGAGATGAGCCGGGTGATCGCAATCGCCGGGGCCAAAGGCAGCCCAGGCTGCTCCTTTCTTGCCGTCGCGCTTGCTCGACGTTTGGCCGAGGGTCACGTCTCAACACTGTTGCTCGACGCCGACGCCGAAGGAGGAGGCGTGGCCGCTCTCCTGGACCTTGGACCTGCTGACGCGAGTAATGCAAATTCTGCGGACGAGCCGGCAATCGAGGTCGACCAGAATTTGTCGTTTGCGGAAATCGGTAATGCAAGCGCCGAGGTGTTCAACGGCCTTCAGTGGCTAAGCGATGCGCGCGCGCGACACCAGGCGGTCATCGTCGATCTCGGACATAGCACGGGGTCGTTGCAGCGTCAGCTGTCGGCCGCCGCCGACTGGCTCTTGTGGGTGGTCGTACCTGATCGCAGTGGATTGCAACGAGCTGATGCGGCGCTGGCATCGGGCGCTCTCGGTGCCGCCAGCGCGGGTCTGATCTTTAACCGCGTAAGGCGTGGTTGCCTCGAAGGGGCTGAAGCGGCTCTGGCGGGCCGGCACCAGCTGCCGGTACTTGGTCGCTTCGCAGAGGATCGGCAAGTGGCCGCGCGGCTGACCCGGGGCCTGCCTGTGCATCGCGTTTGGAGCCTTCGCCGTCCACTGCGTGAGCTGGCGAAATCGATTCATCCGGATGCTGGCGCGGCGGTCCTTGCGTGGCGATAACCGCTAGCGATCGCACTGCGGTTGAGCTTCAGATCCGCGCGCGCGTCGAGTCCGAGCTCGCGGCCGAGCTGGCACGGCGCGATCTCACACGCGTACGCGTCGACGACCAGCCCTGGGTTTACGAGCTGGTCGGACGGGTGGTTGCAGAAGAGCAACGACGCGCCGTGCCGCCGATTCACGGCGAAGAGTCGCAGCAGCTGTTGCGGCGGATCTTTGCCGCCGTGACGCCGCTAGGCCCGCTTGCCGAACACCTTGCAGATCCAGATGTGGAAGAGATCCGTATCAACGGCACCCAAGCCTGTTTCATCTTCAAAGGTGGGCGGCGTCACGAAGTTGTGCCGCCATTCGCGGACGAAGCCGCCCTTGTGGACCTGGTGCACTGGTACACCGACGGGACTGCAAGCGCCCGGCTAGACCGCGCCAGCCCGACTGTGACGATGACGCTTCCCGAAGGAAGTCGGTTGCATGCGGCGCTCTCGCCACCGGCACGTCCAATGAGTCTCACCATTCGGCGCCATCCGCCATCCCGTTTTCGCGATGTCGCATCGCTGGCCGAGGCTGGGTTTCTGCCCCAGGCCCTTATCCCTTTGCTGGAGGCGGCTGTCGCCGGGAGGTTGAACATCCTCATCGCCGGTGGCGCAGGGGCCGGCAAGACAACTTTCATGCGTGTGCTCGCCCGGCTTATCGCCCCGCACGAGCGCGTTGTCACCATCGAAGACCAATCCGAACTCCACCTTTGGCGAGACCTTCACGACTGCATCTCGCTCGAGGGTCGACCCCCGAATACAGAAGGTCGGGGCGCGATCACGATCCAGATGCTCGTGCATGAGGCGCTTCGAATGTCGCCTGATCGCATCATCATCGGCGAGGTTCGCGGAGGCGAAGCGCTCGACCTCCTCGACGCGATGAACACCGGCCACCCCGGCTCAATTTGCACGATCCATGCCGACAGCCCCCGCGAAACGTTGCCGCGTCTCGTCCGAGTCGCCCTTCGCAATCCGCATGCTCCCCGTCCCGAGGCGGTGCTGGCAGAGGTAGCGCACACAGTCGACCTCGTCCTGTATGCCGGATTGGTGCGAATTGCGGATGCCTCAGGCGAGTCGAGGGCTCGCAGACTCCTATCACTGGGCTGCGTGCAGGGAGTTAACGATGGACGCGCCAACTTGCAAGAGCTGGTGGCTTACGGCCGGGACGGTGGATGGCACCGGGTCGGCTCGGCGGCGGCAATGCCGGAGCGCGTGCGAGCGAAGCTCTCCTCTGTCTGCGATCCGATGCGGCTCCTGGATGCGTTCGATGCTTGAGGTCGCTGCCGCACTCAGTGCCGGCCTCGGGACGTTCGGCGCGATCCTCGCCGTGGCCGTGCCGGCGCCGTTGCACGAGGACGCGCTGCCGCGCTCGTGGCTTCAAAGGGTCGGCGGCCGGTGGTGGTCAGCCCAAGCATCGCTTGTGAGGAGCGCCCGTTGGCCGTGGCTGACCGCTCGCCGGCTCGTTTGTCTTCAGCTCGCTGCTGCGATTGGCGGCGGTACCTTCGCAGGCGAACTCACCGGCCTGGCTCCACTCGCGGTCCCTGCCGCGGTCGGCGCGGTGGGCGCGGTTCATGGGGTTGTCTCGGCCAGGGCTCGGTCCCGACAGGTCGTCCGGCAGGACGCGGTTTTAGAGGCCGTGAGGATGCTTCGTCAGCTGCTCGAGACCGGCGCGAGCAACGTCCAGCAGGCGGTCGAGATCCTTGGCCAGCGGGGGCCGATGCCATTGCGGTCCGAGTTTCGCCTGATCGCCGGCTCGTCAACCGGACGCCGCCAGGCCTGGTCGGCCGCGCGCGCGCGGATCGCCGAGCCCCTGTTCGACATGCTCGCCGCGGCCGTCCTGATACAGGGACCCGGTGGCGGTGAGCTTGCCCCTTTGTTTGCAGACCTGGAAGCCTCAGTAAGCGCAGCCCAGGAGGTTGAACGAGAGGCGCGGGCTCTCCAGGTGCAGGCGCGATCCGCTTCGAGCATCATCGTGGCGCTGCCGATCGCGTTCCTGGTTGCCCTATCGGCGCTGCACTCGCCTTACCTGGAAGCATTTCAAAAGCCGGCCGGCGAAGTGTTTCTGTTGGCAATGCTCGGGATCATGGGCTGCAGCTACGTCTGGATGAGACACCTGCTGCGCCTGCCGGGTCTCGAGCGTGTGAGGCTCGCCGATGCTTGAGTCGATTTACCCCGTCGCAGCAATTTGCGCCGGTGCGTGCTGCGTAATCGCAATCACCGCCATCGGCGATAACCCGAGAGGCATCGATGCCTTGACGTGGCTGGAGCGAACGCGGCATGCAGAGGTAGGGCCGAGCTCCGAGGCCCCGGGACAGTGGTCGCGAGCACTCAGGATCACCGGCGTGCAGTCGAGGCTGGCGGACCTCGTCGAGCGCGCCGGCTGGAAGGAGAGTCCCGAGCGACTGTCGGCATTTGCAGTCGGGCTATCCGGATGCCTGGCCGTGATCGGCGCCGCGTCAGCGTCGATCCTCGGGTTGGCCGGAGCTCCGGTCCTGGTCGCAATCGGCCTCGCGGGCGGGATCGGACTCTGTTCGTTGGCTCTTCATTCGGCAATCGCCTCGCGTCGCCGGCGCCTCGCGGCCGAGCTGATTCCCTTGCTCGAGCTCTTCACTTTGGAATTGAGCGGCGGTGGCAGCGCGCTCTCTGCCCTCGGCACTGTGTCCACGAAGCTCCAGGGCGAGCTTGCTCGCGACGTCCGCCGCTTCTTGATCGCTTCGCAGGTTGTCGGATCAGTCCCATTCGAATCGCGCCTCTTGCGCTACTCGGAGCATCTCGATATCCCACCGATCGCAAGCCTCGCCACGATTCTTGCGGCGAGCCGCGAGTATGGGACGGGAGCGCTGCAAGGCGTGCGCGCTCTGGCCACCGACCTGCGACATGCCCAGCGCCGGGACCTCATCACTCACAGCCGCAAGGCGTTGAACCACGTCCTGTTGCCGGCCGGCGTGGGGGTGCTCCTGCCATTCCTCGCGGTGGTCATGTTTCCCGCGGTCACAGCACTGCAGCACAACCTGCAATGAGCACTCGCGAACGGTCGAATCGCGGAACCGCACTTGTCGAGTTCGCATTGGCTTGGCCCATAGCGCTGCTGCTGGCGCTCGGTACTGTCGAGACCGCGGTCTGGGGGTCCGAGACTTTCGCGGCGCGGTCCGCCGCACTCGCCGGTGCGCGTGCGGCTGCGGCGGCCGGTGGTACGCCCGCGCTTGCTGTCGACGTGACACGGCGAATTCTTTCGCCAAGCCTGGTTGGCGTCTCGACTTCCGCCTGGTGCCCGGGCCAATCTCAGGTCTCTCCTGCGTTGTGGGTCTGTGCGAGCGATCTGGGCGACGCCATGCAGGTGGAGATCGGCGGCGTGGTCCCCGCAATCGTGCCGCTCGTCGGCACGGATGGTCTGCGATTGCATGCGCGCGTGGCGGTCCAGAAAGAGGTGTTTGCAAGGTGAGGGGAGTGCGCGGTCAGGCACTCCTCGAGCTCGCGCTTTGCGCACCGATGGTGCTTCTCCTGGCATTGGGAACCGTGGCCAGCGTGCAGGTCGCAAGCGCTCGCGCCGGCCTCGAGGCGGCAACGCAGGCGGCCGCAGAAGCCGCTTCAAGAGCTCCAAGCGCGCACGCTGCGATGGCCGCCGCCGATGCTCGGTTCCGGGGCGTCGTCGCCGAGTACCCATTGCGATCAGCGACTCTCGTCGTGTCGGTCGGCGATTTCGACCGAGGCGGCAGCGTCCTCGCATCGTCGTCCGCGAGCATTGACGTCGCTTGGGCCGCATTACTCCTGGTCTCAAGCCAGGTGACACTGCATTCACAGGTTCGATTGCAGCTGGAACCCTGGCGATCGCACACCCCGTGATACGCCTCGATCGCGGCCAGGTGCTCGCGTTTTACGCCGTCCTGCTGCCTGTGGTCCTGCTGCCACTTGCCGCGTATGCCGCGGATGCGGCATTCGTGAGCACACAGGCGGCCGGACTGCAAGCGGCCACCGCACAGGCGGCCGAGGCGGCGGCACAGCAAGTCGACGTTGGCGCTTTGCGCTCGCGTTCCGTGCTGATAGTCGACTTCCTGGGCGCTCGTGTAATGGCGACTCGTGAGATGCGGGATTCGGAGCCCGGAGCGATTGTGGATTCGGTGGTAGTTGTCGGATCGAGGGTGACCATCACCACTCGCGAGACTGTCGGGCTTCCTTTCAACTTCTTGCCGGCACAGGCGATCGTGATCCACGCACGCGCCTCAGCCCGCCTGGTCGGGGGCTACGACAGTCCGAGCAGCCGCTGACCGTTGCCGACCAGCACCTTTTTAAGAACTGGCTCCGGTATGTCCAGGGTGGCCAGCTCGTCCAGGCACCGTTCTGGTTGGATGAACGGGTAGTCGCTGCCGAACACGAACTGGTTTTGCAGACGGCCCTTCATGTCGCGCAGGACCTCGGCCGGGATGTACCGCGGCGCCCAGCCTGAGATGTCGATGTAGATGTTCGTCTTGTGCAGGGCCATCGCCAGCAGCTCCATGTGCCACGGGTAGCCGAAGTGTGCGGCGATGATGTTGAGGTTGGGGAATGAGGCCGCGACCGCGTCGAGCCTGATCGGCCGCGCGTAGTCAAGGCGGATGCCCTGTCCGCCCGGCTGCCCCGCGCCGATCCCGCTGGTGCCCGTGTGGAACAGGATGGCCAGGCCGAGCTCCTCGCAGCGCTCGTATAGAGGCCAATAACGCTCGTCGTCCGGCGCGAAGGCCTGGAGCGAGGGGTGGAGCTTGACGCCCTTGAGCTCCATGAAGCTGATGTTGTCGAGCTCCGCGACCGCGTGCTCTCCCTTGAGCGGGTCGACGCTGCCGAAGCCCACAAAGGCCTTCGGAAAGTCGGCGCATGCCTGGGCGACCACCTCGTTCGGCACCCGCGGCCGGTGGGTTGCGGTCTCGGCGTCCCAGGCCAGGAGCACCGCCATCACGTCGAGCTTCTCGTAGTCGCTCGCGAGTTCCTCGATCGTGCGCCTGACGATCTTGGAGCGGAAGTAGGCCTCGGCCGCCTCCACGTACCCCTTCATCGACTTGTCGAGCCAGTCCGGGGTGGGCAAATGGACGTGGAAATCTATCGCTCGCACGGCGGGCCGATGATAGTCGTGATGCAAGCCACGCTGCTGGTGCTCGCGGGTGGAGACAGCCGCCGGATGGGCCGCACCAAGGCGTGGCTCGAGGTGGGGGAGACGACCCTCTTACGGTGGGTCGTGGATCGGCTTGCTCCTGCGTTTTCTGAGGTGGTGGTCTCGTTTGCCCAGCCCGAGCAGGTTCATGAGCATCTTCCGTACCGCCTTGTCTTCGATCGCAAGCCGTCCGCCGGGCCGCTCGCGGGCCTTGAGGCCGGCCTCGGCGCGGCCCGAAGCGACGTCACGTTTGCGGTCGCCTGCGACATGCCATATGTGACCCGGGAAATAGCGGAGATGGCGGTGGCCGCCTCGGCCGGTTGCGATGCTGCGATTCCACGAATCGACGGTCGCGCGGAACCCACGTGCGCGGCCTATCGGCGCTCCGCGTTAGCGCACATCACGGCCGCTCTCGACGCCGGTCACTTCAAGGCTTCCGACCTAGCCGAGCAGCTCGAAGTCACCTGGCTCGAAGGCCTCGAACCCCACCTGTTTCGGAGTCTGAACGGTCCCGATGACTACGAGCGGTTTCGTCACGAACTCAGCCGTGGTGATAATTGAGCTGTTCTCTTCCCTTACTGGAGGCTGCCTTGTGAAGATCGTCGTCACCGTCAAGCAGGTGCCCGACCCTAACTCATCAACCGTCCTCGAAGCCGACAACACACTGGCTCGCGACAAAGAAGTGGTCCTCGACCCCGGCGATGAGTGCGGCGTCGAAGAGGCCCTTCAGCTGAAGGAAGCCCATGGGGGAGAGGTGGTCCTCGTGTCGATGGGCCCCGAGCGCGCGAAGGATGCGATCCGAAAGGGCCTGTCGATGGGCGCTGACCGTGGCGTCCTCATAAGCGATGCTCAGCTCGCCGGCGCCGACGCTCTCCTGACAGCACGCGTGCTCGCGGCCGCCATAAAGGCAGAGGCGCCGGACATGGTGATCTGCGGCACCGAGTCGTACGACGGAAGCACGGGCATGGTGCCGCCGATGCTCGCCGAGCTGTTGGGCATGCCACAGCTGACGATCGCCAAGAAAGTGGAGGTGGATGGCTCGACCATCAAAGTCCACCGCCAGACCGCCGACGGCTACCAGATCGTTGAGGCGGCGACTCCAGTCTTGATCAGCGTCACCGCCGGCATCGCCGAGCCGCGCTACGCCTCGCTGAAAGGAATCATGGCCGCGCGCTCGAAAGAGATAAAGCAGATTGGCCTTGGCGACCTAGGCATCGAGAAGGGGGAGCCGGCCGAGACCATCGAGGGCCTGTCACAGGCCGAGACGCGCAAGGCCGGCGTGATCATCCAAGACGATGGGACCGCGGTCGACCAGATCATCCAGGTCCTCGTCCAGGCGAAGGTGCTCTAGATGGCAAAAATCTGGGTGTACGCAGAGTTGAACCAGGGCAAGCTCCAGCCGACCGCATTGGAGCTGATGGCGAAGGCGCGAGAGCTTGGCGACGTCGAGGCGGTCGCGCTCGGCGCGGGCGCGAAGGAAGCAGCAGCGATTCTCGGCAAGCACGGGGCGAAGGTCGTCTACGTCAACGAGGACAAGGCGTTTGACGATTTCATCGCAGAGCCCGCGACTGACGCCCTGGCCGCGCTCTACAAAGCGCAATCGCCCGACCTCATCTTGTTTGGCTTCACGTCGGACTCTCGCGACGTCGCGGGCCGCCTGGCCGCGCGGCTCGATGTCGGCCTCATCTCTAACGCCGGCGATGTTGACGCGAAAGATGGCGGGTTCGTTGCGAGCGTGCCCTACTTTGGCGGCGCAAAGGTCGCGTCGATGCGGGCGAACAAGAAGCCCGCGATCATCCTCATCAGACCCAAGTCCTTCGAACCTTCGGAGAGCGGAGGGACGGCTGAGATCAAGGAGGTGGACGCCGCGATCGGCGCCGACTCCAAGCGCGCGCACATCGTCGAGCGCGTGGTTGAGGCTTCCGAGAAGGTCAAGCTCGAGGACGCCAAGGTCGTCATCAGCGGCGGCCGCGGCATGGGCGGTCCCGATAACTTTCCTCTCCTCGAGGCGCTCGCGGGCGCCCTTGGCGGTGCCGTAGGCGCGAGCCGCGCGGTCGTCGATGCGGGCTGGGTCCCGTACTCGATGCAGGTCGGCCAGACGGGCAAATCCGTGCGGCCGGGTGTGTACATCGCGGTGGGCATCTCGGGCGCCATGCAGCACACGGTGGGCATGAAGGCCTCGAAGATCATCATCGCCATCAACAAGGACGCAGAGGCCCCGATCATGAAGATGGCCGACCTCGGCGTGGTTGGCGACGCGCTGAAGATCGTGCCGGCGTTGACCGCGGCGGTCAAAGCGAAGAAGGGGTAGCAGCGGACCGCGGCCGGGTGCGCGCAGGGCGCCTTGCTAAAACAGACGCCGAGAAGTTGCTCGCCGAACGCGTCGAGCGAAGGCTTAATCGCGAATTCGAGGCCGCCGATGCGATCCGCGACCGGCTGCGCGCGGGCGGGTGGGACGTTCTCGACAGCGCCACCGGGAGCGAGCTCCAGGCGCTGAAAGCTCCGGCGCCGGAGGACGAACCAGTAACGCCTCGGGCCGTCTCGCTGATAACAGTGGCCCACGGTTGGATCCCAGACATCGAGCGGTGGCTGCTGTCGGTGTTCACGCACTGCAAGGCGGACTTCGAAGCCATCGTGGTCGACAACTCGGGCGACACGCGCATGGCCGGCTGGCTGCACACCCGCACCGCATACCGGCTGCGCTCGATCAGGCTGGATCCTCCGCTCGGCTATGCCACGGCCGTCAACGCCGGCATCGAGGCGGCCACCGGCGAAATCTGCGTGTTGTTTGACCCCGGAATCGAACTCACGGGCGACGCCGTCTCACCGTTGATCGCTGCGCTGGCTGACCCGTCGGTGGTGGTCGCCGGCCCGTTCGGCATTCGGGGCAAGGGCACGCTGAAGGAGTTCGAGGAGGATCCGGGCCCTGACGTGGATGCGATCGAGGCCTACTGCATGGCCTTTCGGCGGGCAGACGCCCAGGCGGTGCAGGGCTTCGACCCGAAGTTCCACTTCTACCGGATCGCCGACATCGACTTCAGCTTCCGACTCCGAGATAAGGGCGGGCGTGCGGTCGCCGTTCCCGGGCTGCCGCTGGACAGATACCAACATCGCCTGTGGGAGGCGACTGCCCCCGCGGAGCGCGACCGGCTTTCGCGCCGCAACTTCTACCGGTTCCTCGATCGCTGGGGCAAGCGTGAAGATCTCCTTGTGGGAGGATCACGCCCGTGAGCGAGGACTACTCGGCCAAGATCTCGGAGCTCAAGTCGCGCCGAGAGCAGAACCTCGGGATGGGCGGCAAGGAGAAGATCGCCAAACAGCACGAGCGCGGCAAGCTCACCGTGCGCGAGCGGATCGACCTCCTCTTCGACAAGGACACCTTCGTCGAGTTCGGCCTTCTCGCCTCGCAGCAGGCGGTGCGCGGCGGCGAACCGGATACAGGCGGCACGCCGGCGGATGGGGTGGTCACAGGTCACGGCGAGGTCGAAGGCCGCGAGGTGTGGGTCATCGCCTACGACTTCACGGTCATGGCAGGGTCGATGGGCGCGGTGGGCGAGCAGTTCAAGGCCGCCAGGGTGCGCGAGCTTGCGCTTAGATATCGCCGGCCGATCGTGTGGCTGCTCGACTCTGCGGGTGCGCGCATCCAGGAGGCCGCCGGCTCCACGTTCGCCGGGACCGGATACCTCTTCTACGACCAGGTTGTGATGTCGGGCGTCATCCCCCAGGTCGCAGCGATGCTCGGCCCGTGCTCGGCCGGCACCGCCTACATCCCAGGCCTCGCGGACTTCGTACCGATGGTCAAGGAAACCTCATCGATGTCGCTGGGAGGGGCGCGCCTGGTGAAGGTAGCCACCGGCGAGGACGTCACCGACCACGACATGGGCGGCTCGCAGGTGCACTGCTACGAGTCGGGCGTGGGCGACAACGAGGTTGAAGACGATCGCGAGTGCATCGCCATGGTGCGGCGATTCCTGTCGTACCTGCCGTCCAGCAACACGGACGAGCCGCCATTTCGAGCCACCGACGACAGTGGCGATCGAGATGTCGATGGGCTCGAAAAGATCGTGCCTACGAATCCACGCGCCGCCTATGACGTCAAGCGCGTGATCAAAGCGGTGTTCGACCGCGACTCGTGGTTCGAGATCAAGCCGGCGTGGGCGAAGAACATAGTGGTCGGATTCGCGCGGGCCGGCGGGCATGCGCTGGGCGTGGTCGCCAACCAGCCGATGCAGAAGGGAGGCATCCTCGACTCCGACTCCGCGGACAAAGCCGCCCGCTTCATCCGGATGTGCGACGCGTTCAACGTCCCGCTCGTCTACCTGATGGACGTCCCCGGCTTCATCGTCGGCTCGCAGGTGGAGAAGGAAGGCATCATCCGCCACGGCGCCAAGATGCTGTACGCAACCTCGGAGGCCACGGTGCCCAAGGTCACCGTGATCATGCGCAAGGCCTACGGGGCGGGGTATTACGTGATGTGCGGCAAGGGTTACCAGCCGGACCTCATCGTCGCGTGGCCCCTCGCGGAGATCTCGGTGATGGGGCCCGAGGGCGCCGTCAACATCATCTTCAACAAGCAGATCGAGGCCTCCGCCAACCCCGAGGAGACGCGCGGCCAGCTGATCGAGACGATCAGGTCGCAGATCAACCCTTATCTGGCAGCGGGCTGGGCGATGATCGATGACGTCATCGACCCGGCAGAAACGCGCCGCGTGATCATTCGCGGCATCGAGCAGGCGCGAAACAAGAAGGTCGAGCGGCCGTGGCGCAAGCACGGAAACATCCCGGTATGACGGCGACGATAATCACTGCCGCGCTCACCGGCGTCCTCGCAACACGCGACCACTGCCCAGCCATCCCATACACGCCAAACGAGATTGGCGAGGAGGCCAGGCGCGCCGCTGACGCGGGCGCGGCGATCGTGCACATCCACGCGAGAACGCCCGAGGGCGGCCCGGATTGGCGGGTGGAGACATTCGCTGAGATCTTCGCCGAGGTTCGCGCCAGGACCGACGTGATAGTGAATTTCTCGACTGGTGCGATCGGCGTTCCGCGCGAAGAACGCATCGAGCACATCAGGGAGCAGCGACCTGAGATGGCAGCGCTGAACATGGGCTCGATGAACTACGCGATCTACTCGGCCAAACGCAAAACCTTCGTGCACGACCATGTCTTCGCCAACCCGTTCAAGGACATTCAGTTCTTTCTCGAGGCGATGACCAGGGCGGGCGTGCGGCCCGAGATGGAATGCTTCGACGCCGGCCACATCGGCAACACGAGGCCGTTTATCGACATGGGGGTGCTCACGCCGCCGTACCAGTTCAGCCTCATCATGGGCGTCTTGGGGGGCATCCCCGGCACCACCCGCCACCTCGTCGACCAGGTGGATTCGCTGCCCACCGGGTCGCACTGGCAGGTGATCGGAATCGGTCTCGATCAATGGGCGCTGGTGGCGGCCGCGATCACGATGGGTGGCAACGTGCGGGTCGGACTGGAGGACAACTTCTACCTGGAGGAGGGGAGGATGGCGAAAAGCAATGGCGACCTGGTCGAGAAGGCGGCCGCGCTGTGCCGGGATCTCGGTCGCGACGTGGCCTCGGTTTCGGAAGCCAGGACGCAGCTGGGGCTGGAAGTCACACCGCGTCCCGCACCGAACTTCGGTCGCTCAGGCAGATCCGCATGACCGAGGTCAAAGCGGAGCTGGTCGGAAGCGTGTGGAAGATCACAAGCAAGCCGGGCGATGAGGTCGCCGAGGACGATGTGCTCATGATCCTCGAGTCCATGAAGATGGAGATCTCGGTCACCGCTCCGCGCGCGGGCAAGGTGAAGGAGATTCGGGTCAAAGAAACTGACGTGGTCAAGGAGGGCCAGGTGCTGGTAGTGCTGGAATGAGTGAGGTCCCGATTCGGGTCAAGGTCCAGGAGAGCGCCAACCAGGTCGTCTACACGGATGCCGTGCTGATCAACGGCAATCCTTTGGGCTTCGTCCTCAACTTCGGCCAGTGGGCTCCTGAGGAGCCCGGACTGGTTCGGATATATACGCGTGTCGGAATGAGCCCGAATCACATGAAGCTGCTGTCACAGCTGCTCGTGCAGAATGTCGCCGCGTATGAGGAGAAGTTCGGAGAGATGGCGGTCGCGACCGACCGCGCAGCTGAGGCCCACCGCATCGGTTTTGACACAGTTCCTCCTATGCCCAAACCGAAGCAGCCCTGATGAATCCGGGCCAGCTCCTGCTCAGGTACCAGGGACAGGTCGAGCGGGAACGGGCCGTGCGCGAGGTGATCGAGCGCCTCGAGTCGCGCCTTGCGTCCGACCCTGAGGTGGTGACCCTCGAGGAGGCGATGCAGGAGGCGCGCGCCGCACAGGATGCCGTGGCGGCGCGCCTTCGCGAGTCCGACCACACCCGCGAAGACCACCGCTCAAAGCTCCGCACGCGCGAGAAGGAGCTGATGAGCGGCCGCATCCGCAACCCCACCGAGCTCATGCAGATGTCCGAAGAGGTGGCTCACATGAAGGCACGGTTTGCCGAGGAGGAGGACGCAGAGCTCCACCTCATGGAGGAAGGGGAGGCTGCTGACGACGCGGCGCGATCCGTCGCGTCCAACCTGTCCGACGCGAAGCGAGTTTCGGCGGCCGAGGAGCCTGCTCTAAAGGAAGAGCTCGAAGCCGCGCGGAGCGAGCTGATGGAGATCGAGGCGGAGCGTGACGAGATCTGGGCCCAGGTTCCGCCGGCCGCGCAGGCGGCGTACAAGCGCACCCGTGCCCAGCCGCCGGTCGCCCGGGTGGTTGGGAACCAGTGCACCGCCTGCCGGGTCACCGTCACCTCGTCGGGCATGCAGACGTTGAGGAAGGGCCTCGACGAGCTCGTCCACTGTGAGCACTGCAGCCGCATCCTGGTGCTCGCCTGAAGACACTGCGGCTACGCACCGATGGCGCGTCGCGCGGCAACCCAGGGCCCGCCGCCATCGGAGTCGTGATCGAGGACGATCAGGGAAACCGGCTGCGCACTTTTCATCGCTTCATCGGCATCAGGACAAACAATGAAGCTGAATATCAGGCCCTGATCGACGGCCTCAAGGCCGCGGCAGAATGGAACCCGGATCGCCTCGAGGTCTACCTCGACTCGAAGCTGGTGGTCGAGCAGGTCAATGGAAGCTATCGAGTCAAGAAACCTGAGCTTCAGCCTCTGTACCAGCAGGTGAAGGTGCTTTTAGGCGGCTTTTCGGACACCCCGGAGATCAAGCATGTCGAGAGGGAGAACAATCGGGGGGCGGACAAGCTCGCCAACATGGCCCTGGACGAGCAGGTTAAGAAGGCGGCACCTCGCGGGTAGAATCACCACGGGCCGAGGCGGACGGGTGACCGCCGGCGAAGTAAATAGCGTTGGAGGAAAGTCCGGGCTCCACAGAGCAGGGCGCTGGGTAACACCCAGTCGAGGCGACTCGAAGGAAAGTGCCACAGAAAATTACCGCCGGCAGCGAGTGTCTCCGGAGACGAGCTGCAGGTAAGGGTGAAAAGGTGGGGTAAGAGCCCACCGGCGGCCGGGTGACCGGCCGGCCAGGCAAACCCCGCCCGGAGCAAGACCAAATAGGAGGGCGTTACTGGCGGCTCGCCAAGTCCTCGGGTATCGGTCGCTAGAGGTGCCGGGCAACCGGCATCCCAGACAGATGGTCACCGTCCCGCAAGGGACACAGAACCCGGCTTACAGTCCGCCCTCGACCCACCAAGCCCGGTTTTGAATACAAAGGAGCCCCCGACCGCGAGGCCGAGGGCTCGAAAAATACGCATTTAGTACGCAGATCGGCTAGGTCTTGTCCAGTAAGCCGAGCTTGTGGCCGAGCCCTGCCTGCGCGAGCTTAACGTTGGCTCCGTTGCGGATCAGCAGGCTGGAGTAGAGGTGGCGGAGGTCGTGGAGGGTGATCTCGTCCGAGAGCCCAGCCGCACGCGTCGCATTCCTGAACCATCCGACCTTGTTGGCGCTGCCGTAAACCTGGTTCAAGTCAAGCGCCTTCCCATCCGGGCGTCGTGAAGATCAGCCCGGTGTTACCCGTCGGGTTCGGCCGGTTTCGGACACGGAACCGGCCAAGTGCGCCGCGACGCGACGCAAATTAAACGCTTTCCGGATATCTTGGCGGGCGTGCAACCGGCCGAGGCCCGCTCTCCGCTGCCGGCAATCGGAGTGGCGCTGTTTGGGGTCCTAGCGGTGGCCGGCGCCACATCCCGCGAGTGGCACCTGCTGCACCGGCCTGGTGATTGGGGAGCCGTGTTTAGCGGCCCCGGCGACTTCGCACCGGCGAACATCGTCACCGCCCTCGTCCACGGTGCCTCGGTTGCGACCGCGTACGCGCACAGCGGCCAGCCGTATCCGCTGCCATACCTTCTCGCCTTCGCACCGTTCGGATTGGTGGACGACCCTTGAATACGTCCCGCGGTGACACTCGTCTGCCTTTGTTTTTTCCTGGTCTCGATGTGGCTTTTGGGGGGCGGGTGGCGGAATCCCGGATTCCTGCCGGCGCTCCTCTCGGTTCCACTGTTCGCGGATCTGCTCACCGCCCACGCCACCTCGCAGTTCGGGCTGATGGGCCTCTGCCTGTCGGCGTGGGCCCATCCACGGCGCCGTTGGGTCCTGATGGGAGTCGGGATGGCGATCGCGCTGATCCGGCCGCCGAACGCGCTGCCGCTGCTGGCGGTCCTGATCTACAGCAGCTGGGGTGAATGGCGCGGTCTGATCAAGGCCGCCATCGCCGGTGCCGGCGTGATGCTTCCCTTCGTGGCGCTGGCATTCTGGCTCGACCCAACCTGGCTCCCTGAATACAGCAGCAATGTCGGCCACACCGACTACGCCGGCCTGCCACTGGTAGCGATCCACCTCGGTGGCACCTGGGGCCTGGTTCTGCTGCAGCTCACGACCGTCGTTGTCGCCCTCTACCTGGCGCGACGACGCAGAGGGCAACCGCTAGACCCGGACCTGGCAGCCTACGTGATCGCTATCGGCGTGGTGTCGTCGAAACTGGCCGGTCCCTACTCCGGGATCTTCGCGCTGCCCGCGCTTGCGCGCCTCGGCCTTCGACCCAAGCTCGCATGGACCCCCTGGATGGCATCCGGAGCCGCCTGGCTGCTCGAGCTCACATTCTTACCGGGAATGCTGAACGGCGACCTCGGGCCGCCGATCTGGGAAAGCGTGATCGCGTACTGGTTTGTCTTCGCGGCCTGGCCTCTTGGGGTGGCCGCGATGAGTTGGATTGATCAGACCACTCGATTAATTCCCCCTGAGGCGATCGTGCGAGATGTGGAGACCCACTTTGAAGACCGCCCTCAACCCTGATCAGGCGGCGTCCGAGCCCACGCCGAAGCCAGCCGTGCGTTGGCGCATCGACTAGCGATCTAACCTCGGCCTTCGAATCGTGTGTCGTCGTCTCTTCGTGCTGCCAATAACCGTCACGCCAGATGCGAGTGCGCGACTCTGTTCGCGTGGTGAGCTCGAAGTCCCCCGGTATGGCATCAACCGCAGGCAGTGCCTCTGACGGTTCGTTGACCACATAAGTAACGGCGGGTTCTTTGTCCTGATGCACAACTGCGATCAGCTGGACGAGCCTCTGCCTGGCGCAACCTGCGCAGGCATCGGAAGACATCGCGACCGGCGGTTGCAAAATAGTTGGCCCATGACCCAGCCGCCCCAGGCGCCGGCCGTCTTCACCCGCGAAGAGCTGCGAATCATCCAGCGACAGCGCACCCCTGAACAGGTCCAGCAGTTCCTGCGCAGGCTGCCCTACAACTGGGAGCTGCACGGGGACACCCTCCGATCCTTTCGCGAAGTCGTCCGCCACAAGACCGCGCACTGTCTGGAGGCTGCGCTCGTCGCTGCCGTGATTTTGGAGCAGCACGGTTACCCCCCGCTTGTGGTCAGCTTCGAGTCCAAAGATGGGGTGGATCATGTGATCTTTGTGTTTCGCAACGGAGGTCGGTGGGGCGCGGTGGCCCGGTCCCGGGATGCGGGCCTGCATGGCCGCAAGCCGGTGTTCCGCAGCATTCGCGATCTGGTGTGGAGCTACTTCGATCCATACGTCGACTTCACCGGCCGCATCACTGGCTACCAGCTAGTGGATCTGCGCGCCCTGGGCAAGTATGACTGGCGCCTGGCCATGACGAACATCTGGAAGGTCGAGAAGTATCTACTCACGATTCCGCACCGCAGACTGCGGTCGTCGAATCGCCGCTACCTGCGCCTGCTCGCGCGCTTTCGCGCATACCGTGAGCGACATCCCCGCGGCCCGGTCGTGGAGATCTACCGCGACCGTCAGCACTGGATGTAGCGGGCGACAGTTCTCTACGTGCCGCGGACAGCTTGGACAGAACCCTGAACCTGTTAGCGCGGCGATCCTAAGACTTGTGGCTGTCGATGTTGAGTGAGATCTCCGACGGCTTCACTCACGCGACGTAGCTGCCCACTCGTGCGGTCACACGTACGAGGCGCACGCTGCCCCAGACCTTGAGCGGAATGTCGGGATACAGAAAGTCCGACGTACTAATACGCAAAAAGTACGCAGCCGCACTCAATCGCAGGGTGTCGTTAGGTGTCGTTTCGTATTCGAAACGGATTGGTCGAGTTCGCCGATACAGAACCCGGCTTACAGTCCGCCCTCGACCCACCTTCCGTCGGTTTCGAAGGTCAGCGCCACTACGGCTTGCGCGCTGCCTCGACTGCGGTGCCCGCCGCTTCCTCCAGGTCAGCCTCCAGACGCGCGAGGCTCTGCACCCACTCGCCCGCCATCACCACGGCCATCGCCCCTTTTCCCACGCCGGCGTCGGTCTGCCATCGGCGTGGCTGTCCGCCTGGTAGCCCAGGACGCCGGCGATCACGTTGAGAAGGTCGCCGGCCAGGCTCAGGTGGTTGGCTGAGGACAGCAGGAACGCGGCAGTCTCCTGATCGAACGCACCGCTTTTGCGCTCGGTCACGAAGGTGTCAAACGCTGCATCAGCACGGTCGCGTGCGCGGACGACGATCTGCCGAGCTTGGTCCGGTGTGCTCGTCGGGTCGAAGCCCAGTACGCGGTCGAACGCGTGCTCCAGGTATTCGACCAGGCTTCGATAGATGTTCGCCAGCGCTCGTCCGAGCTCGCGGCGAGCTCCTCGCGGCCAGAGCAAGACTCCCACGACAAGGCTGATCAGTGCGCCCACGAGAAGGTCTTCGATGCGCACCAGGCCAACCTGCCAACCCGCCGGCGAGATGAGATTGAAAACGACGATCAGGTTGATCGTGAAAGCGGCCTGGCTGGCCATGAAACCAATCGTCGTGGCGGCATAGGCGGCGCCGAACACCGTGATTGGAAATGCGGCCCACATCACCGTCGGGTGATTGCCCGCGACCACCGCGAACAACCCGCCGATGATCACGCCGATCGCGTTGCCCGCGACGGCCTGGACGATGGTGCGGCCTGTGCCGAGCGCGTTGCTGCGCAACACCTGGATCGTCCCTAGCACGACCCAGAACCCATGGGAGAGGTCGAACGCGCGCGCCACCCAGACAGCAAGCGCCAGGCCGACCGCCACCCGAAGGCTGCCCTGCAGCACCGTCGAGGGCGACTCCAGATGTGCTCGGACCGTGCGCACCACATACATCGCCGTATCGCGGATGTCGGGCCGTGCGCCTGCCGCGATGGCGGCATTGCCGCTGAGCAGGTAAGCCACATACGACACCACCCGAAGCGTGTCGTCAAAGTCCAGCCCATCGAGCACCTCCTCGACGGGACGAGCGGCCCGGAGCTGCTCGGACGCCCATCGGTCAAGGGCGGCTCGGTGCTGTTGGCGCGCCACTTCGATGGCATGCACATCCGGCGTTGCGCCGCCCTGCAGCGCGCCGGCGCTGGCACGCAGTGCAGCCACCACCGCCGCTACCAGCCGATCCGTCTCGGCAAGCGTAGGACGCACCATCGGCCGGTCCTGATTGAACGGGCGCTCGATCATCTCGAGGATCCTGTCGACCTCGATGAGCAGCTGAGCAAACGCGCGGTCGCGTCGGGCTGTCGCGGTAGGACGCCTTGCCATTGCCACGAATCCCTGTCGAGCCTACGGCCGACCCGAGACCCTGGACGAGATCGGCGATGGCCAGCAACGCTTTGGCCGTCTCGTGATGCATGGTGATGCGCTCGAGTCGTGGCCAGAGCGCGACCGCTGCCAACGTCGACACCAACCCGGCGATCGCCCAGCCGCCAACGCGGTCCGGAATGGCGTTGGCCGGCGCCGGAATGGTGACGGCGATCACGAACGAGAGGAGCATGCCCGTGTTCGCCGCGGCCACGTAGCCGCCGAAGACGCGGCCGAACGAGACCACGAAACCAACCACGAACATCATCGTCACGGCGAGCCACGCAGAGGACGAGGCGAGCGTTCCCAGCGCCACCAGCGCCCCCCCCGCCATGGTTGCCGTCAGATAGGCGAGCGCGCGGGGTCGCCGCAGGCCTCCGAAATCAGAGATCACGAGCAGTGAGAAGCAACCGAACAGCACGAATATCAGGCTTTGCGCATCGCGCAAAAGCACATCGGCGAAGGCAAAGGCGAGAGGGATGACAATTGCGGCGCGCGACGCACGCCGCAGGGCACCGAGGCCGGGATCGTTCGGCGGTTTGACGGTGACGCGGAGCCTGTGATTCAGGGCGAGCCTGTAACTCACAGCGAGCTGTGGCGCCGCTTAACCATTGCGAACATATTGGCAACGGCGGCTCGCTGCTGGGCGCACATCTGACTGAAAGCCGACCTGTAAGTTTTGTGCAGCTCCCAACCGCGGCTAGCCAGGCGGAACCGGACCCGGTGAGACTGCGATAACGGCACTCGAGCTGAAGCTCGTCCCGTCGAATTGAATCCCGTAACAGCCCGGCGCGCTCGCGGTCAACCCGCCCTGCCACATCCCCCAGTAGGGCGGAGACGACGTCTGCGCCAGACCAATGGCGCCACCAGCGAGAGTCGTTGCGCCCTGACCGCTGAGATTCAACGAGCCGGTGCCGTCGAGGCGCATGCTTCGAACCAGCACGGGACCCGTGTACTTGGGGTCGGTGAGGAACATGACGCCCTGAGTGCCGGCGTACCACATAGTCTGGCCGCTTACGTACACAGGTCCTTGCCCGAACCCATAGTTCGGCCCACCTTTTTTTGGTCCGTTTGTCGTGACCACGAGGTTGACCTGCGGTGATACCGGGCAGCGCGCCCCCGGCGACAGCTCCTGGAGGTTCAGTGGTTTCGCGGTGAGCGGCGCCCAGTCGACCTGTGGCGGGGAGGGGGATGGCGTCGGAGTCGTGGCGGGCGGCAATCCGGTTGCGGCCACGCCGGCGAAGGTGCCAGGCACGCACGCGCCGGCCGGAATGATGGCGAAGCTGGTGAACGCATATCCCGACGGCATTGGGGGAAGGCCTGTGACCGGGAAGCTGCGAAGTCCGGAGGACTGAGACCACAACCAGAGGGGCGAGCCGCCAACGTTTCCGAGCCACATGCCGTGCCCATCGGAGTACACGCCCGCAGGGTCGAAGTTCATCGAGTCGCCGACTGTTCCCGAGTACAGCGTCGTCACTTTGCCCGACGCGACCACGACGATGCTGTACTTCGTGCCCTTATCCAGTGAACCGAGCCGGGAGACGTATTGACCGTGGCCGTCCGGTCCCACGCTGATGGAGCTGACGCCGTCAGGCAGTGCCGATGTGGGCAGATTGCTGGGATCGGCATCCCATGGTGCCTGCGAGACGGCACCAGTCGCAGGATTGATGCGCCACAGCAGCACGGTGCCGCCTCCCAACGGCATCACGGAAACAAGGATCCCGGCACTGTCCCAGTTGACCACTATCACGAAGGACGAGCTGCTCCAAACCTTGCGATCCGAGTTCTTCACGACGTCAAAGACGTGCACCTCGGAGGACGTGGCATTGGAATACGTCGCACCGGCCGGCAGCAGCTTTACGAATGTGTAGGAAAGACCATCTGGCGACATCGCCTCGATCGGGGCCGGCACCCAGCGCTTCAGTGCGGCGGAATAGAAGTTCTGTCCGGTGATAGCGCCCACAGGTAGCCCGACGACTGTCGCAGCCGGATCGACCTGGAAGCTTCCTCCCGGGATGTTCACGAATCCCAGGCTCACGCTGGTGACCGGATCCTGGCCCGGGTTCTGACCAGTGCTCATCGCTTCCACAGGCAGCGAGCACGGAAAAGCGTCAGCGGGCATGGCCACGCCGCCCTTTGCACCTGGCTGGCTCATACCCGTTGGTCGCAGCGCAACGCGCGACACGACTAGGGCGACGACCAGCACGACGGCCAGGCCGACAGCGACCAGCGCCATCCCGCGGGGATAACCGCGTGAATCGCCGGCGTCTGATGGCGTGAGCTGTGGGGCAGGGATGGGCGGTGGGTCGCCCAGCGCGTCTCGAAGGCGGTCGCGGAACTCGTTCTCACGCATCGTTCAACATCTCCCCGGCGTCAACACGCAGCCGTATCAGCGCTCGATGGACGCGGGCCTTTGCCGCCTTGTCGCTCACTCTCATCACGCGACCGATGTCCTCAAATTCCAGGTCCAGGTAGTACCGCAGGACGATGGCGAGCTTCATGTCGGCCGGCAGTCGGGCCACGGCTCGTCGCAGATCCATGGACGTGCCGTCCAGTCCTTGCGGAGCCGGATCCTGATGGTCAGGCGCGGCCAGCTTGATGATCGACCACCATCGATTCCGCCGGCGTTGCTTGCACTCGTTCGCAACGATGGTGAGGAACCACGCGCGATAATTCGAGCCTTCGCGCAAGCGGGGAAAGGCGCGCCAGGCTTTGAAAGTAGCCTCCTGTACTGCGTCTTCACTGTCGTGTGCGTTCTGCAACATTCCATAGGCAAGGCGCTGGGCGGCCGGGACCAACAGCGTCACCAAGTCGGCGAACGGCCGGTCCTGATTGGCATCGGTTAGCGCGTCCAGCGCCATCACTCCATATGGTTTAATGCGCCGGCCCCGCATTTCGTTGCGCTGAGCCCGCGCGCCGTGTCGCTAAGTGTCGCCCGTCAGCTGAAGACGCCCGGGCGAGGTCACTTTTTCTTCTTCAAAGCGTTGCGGGCTACGGCGGCACGGACGAGGGCCTTGAGCGCGCGCTCGTTGACCTTGTCGCCCTCGAGGAAATCGATCGCCCGCCACTTTTTGCCTCCGAGGCCGGCATTGAAGAGCTTGGCCGGGTCGGGAAGGCTCGCTCCCTCGTAGAAGGTCAGCTTGACCCTGTCTTTGTGGGGGTTGAAGAGCAAGACAAGTCCGTCATGGTAGTAAGTCGGAGTGCCCATCCATTTCCATTCCTCGACTGTCTCCGGGTCGGCCTCGTGGACGACCCTGCGAAGCTTGGCGAGCGTCTTGCCGCGCCAGTCCGGAAGGTTGTCGATCAACTTGTCAATCTGCTCGGATGGGCTCATTGACATCTTATTGATCCTCGGCTCGCATGCTATCCCCTTCTCGATGCCCCAACGCTGAACCACCTCTTACTGCCGAATCTCGGCTGCCTCGATCCTTGTTTGTCGCTTCAATACGACGATTAAGCGCCTGCCGGATCTCGATGCCGGCCCAGATTCCCAGGGTGCAGAGGAGGATGGCCTTCACGACGGGATTGCCGGCGAACGCAAGCGTCATCTCACGAGAAGTCGCGAAGTCGCCCCCAGATTTTTGGGATCGGCTCCTTCAGCTGACACAAGGTGACCGGAGCGCCCTGCTCCAGACCTGCGACGTCGTACGGCACGGTGAGGTGTGTGACGAGCGTCGGTGAGGTGCACATCCACGCCACGTCAGACGGCTGGTAATCCACCATCAGCGCATACGTTGCGGTGAGGTTGCTCGGCAGCCAGTACCAATCGCTCAGCTGTGGGCTGATGGCAACGGGGCGCGTGTTCGGATTGTCATAGACATCCAGTGCCCCCGGCACGCCGTAGTAGGCCGAGATGATGATCGTGCTTCCGCGCTCTGAGGCTGGGAGGTTGTCGTAGATCGTTGTCACCTGCTTCGCGATGTCGTCCCAGCCCACGCTGTCAGCAAACACCTCGTTCACGGTATCGAGGCGCAGAGCGTGAATCCGATCTGGAGGAGTGACCGGGACGACAAGGAAAAAGAACGTGACGAATTCGAGCACGCTCGCAGCGACCACGGCGATCTGAAGCCCTGAGCGAAGCCTCGGGCGCTTGATTTGGGAGATCGCCATAAGGCCTTGAGCCAGAGCGATTGGAATTGTCCCCGCCGCGTAGTAGGACTTGCCCACGAAGAGGAAGACCAGCAACGGAACGGCGCAGGCGATGCCGATTGCGCGAAGCGGTCGACTGCGGAACAGGGAAATCATGCCCGCCAGCCACAACGGGATAAGAAAGAAGAAGTAGACGCCGAACTGGATGAGGTAGGTGATCGGGCCACCGGTGCTCCCCGTGTGGCTGGTGACGTAGATGAGCGAGGGGAAGCCATTGGCGATCTGCCAGTAGAGGTTCGGCGCCCAGATGAGCAGTGCCATCCCGGTTGCGATCCACGGGTATCGCGTCCGCAGCTCGGTCCGCAACGAGGGGATGAGCAGGACGGCGATGACGATCCCCGCGATGAGACCGGCGATGGTGTACTTCACCTCGAGCCCGATCCCGAGGGTGATGCCCAGATAGATCCAGTAGCGAGGTCGCCGGTCGATGACAAGGCAGAGGAACCAGTAGAGGGAGATCATCCATGTCACCTGATCGAAGGTCACGGTCTGGAAGACCCAGTTCGTGCCGAGCAGATATGGCGCCGCAATGGCTGCGAGCAGCGCAATTCCTTGTAGCCGCAGCGAGCCGCCAAGCCGCCGGATATAGAGGCCGGAGAGTGCAACAAGGAATCCGCCCAAGAGCGATGGCAGCAGTCGGAGCGTCCACGGACTGACCCCGAGGAGGTCGGTCTCTAGTCGTGCAAGGAGTGGGACCAGAGGTGGGAAGTCGACATATCCAAGCGCCGGATGGCGTCCGCAGGCGAGGTAATAGAGCTCGTCGGTATGGAAGCCGAGGGTGCTGTTGGTTGCAAGGTGCAGGGCAATGACGCTTACCGCGGCTGCCCCAAAGAGCAGCACGTCGGCGCGGCGGGAATGTTGCTTGACGGGCAAAGGGTTCAAGCCGAGCGACCTCGTCCGGCAGGGTACCAGCCGGAGGCAGCGTGACCCGGCCGCGGGGTTCAGCGGCTTACGGTGCCAGCACCCCATTTGGCCTGCACGCGACGACTGTGGTTTACGGCCTCGGCGTCGTCGCCCTCAGCCTCCTTGCGTTGGCGGCTCAGGGCGTGCGTTTGTCCCGACTGACTTAAGGCTCGCGGGTCAGGCGGACGACCGGGATCTCGCGGTCGGTCTTGGTCTGGTACTCGGCGAAGTTCGGCGCCTCGCTCGTGATCCGCTTCCACGCCGTCGCCCGCTCGGCGCCGTGGAGCGATACGGGCCGAACCCGATAGCGCCGGCCGCGGACCTGTAGGCGGACGTGGTCGGGGTTCTTGGCCAGGTTCACATACCAGCTCGGGTGGCGCGCCGCACCTCCCATGGAAGCGACGACCAACCACTTGCCTTCGCCCTCAGGAAAGCTGGCGACGGTTGATGAGCGCTCGACGCCGGTGCTGGAGCCGAGGGTGGTCAGGACGACCATGTTTCGATGGCCACGGCCGCCAACCAGCTTGTAAATACGAGCGTGGAGCCGCGCCAACGGCCTGAACGCGCCCGGCACGTGGAAGCCGCGAGTGCCGTTCGGGGTGATCTCTACAGTCATGTTGACTACCTACCCGGCGAAGCCTCGACTTATTCACCGGGGTTACGGCGCAGGTCCCACCAACAGCTGCGCCCGGCGTGCCGGCAAGGAATTTTCGGCCCTTGACATCAATTTGCTTTGCGGTTGCACCAGCAGGCTTTAGAATCCGACCAAGTTCTGCATAGGGTCGGGGTTCAACCTGGAGGGGTAGTGGTGTGATTCGTCACAAGCTTGCGTTTGTGGGCGTCTTCTTATTTGCAGCGTCGGCGTTCTCAGTCATCCCCGCCGGAGCCTCGCTGCTTCCGGGAACCCGGCACGTGCTGCCGGACACCAAGCCGTCGTGGACGGCCGCGGTCCAGCAGACCGGTACGTTGTCGGCCGGGCAGCGCGTTACCGCCAAGATCTGGCTCTCGCCGCGGAACGCGGCATCGCTAGACACTCTCGCCCAGGCCGTAAGCGACCCCTCCAGCGCTCTTTATGGGAAGTTCCTCACGTCCGCCCAGTACGCGGCGCAATTCGCGCCGTCCGCCGCCCAGGTGACGGCAGTCACCAGCTGGCTGTCCGGCTACGGCCTCCACATCGACACTGTCGGCGCAGGCAACACTTACGTTGCAGTGTCCGGTTCGGCCGCGGCCGCCAACGCGGCGTTCAACACCAAGCTCGCGCACTTCCTGGTTAAGGGCAAGCAGGAGCAGGCGCCCACGCAGGACGTGTCGGTTCCTGACTCGCTCGCCGGCACCGTGATGGCGATTACGGGTCTCAGCACTGTGGGTCACTGGACCTCTCCGGCCGCCAGCTACCCGCCGCCGGCCGGATTCACTAACGCAACCCCCTGCTCCAGCTACTACGGACAGCGGATCGCCACCACCTTGCCGAAGTTCAAGGGCAAAACCCTCCCTTACGACCCTTGCGGCTACGTTCCATCGCAGCTTCGGACCAACTACGGGGTTGGACAGGCGGGCGGTCTTGGCAAAGGCCAGAGCGTCGCGATCACCGACGCTTATGCCTCCCCGAACCTCCTGAGCGACGCAAACACCTACGCCACCAACCGGGGCGATAGGGCCTTCACTTCCACCCAGTTCGCCGACAACAGCGTTCCCGAGAACCACACGACCAGGCAGGATTGCGGCGGCAGCGGTTGGTATGGCGAGCAGGTGCTGGACGTTGAGGCGGTCCATGGCATGGCGCCCAAGGCCAACGTTCTCTACTACGGCGCGGCCAGCTGCTACGACGACGACCTGCTTGCGCAGCTGGCGCAGGTGGTCCATGACAACAAGGCGTCGATCGTCACCAACTCGTGGGGCGAGCCGACATTCGTGGTCCTGTGCGATACCGACGGCACCAACTGCCAGACCTACATCACGATCGACCCGAGCACGATCAACGCCTACGAGTCGGTCTTCAAGCAGGGCGCGGTGCAGGGGATCGGCTTTTACTTCTCCTCAGGCGACAACGGCGACGAGCTGGCTAACTGGGGCGTCAAGCACCCGGACTGGCCGACTGGCGACCCGTGGGTGACCTCGGTCGGCGGCACCGCGCTGGCCGTCGCCCAGAACGGCCACCGCACATTCGAGACAGGATGGGGCACGGCCAAGTACTGCCTCTCGACCGATGGCACGACTTGCGTGGCGAGCGGAAACCCACATGGGGCGTCGTGGATCCAGACTGTTGACTTCCTGTACGGATCCGGGGGAGGCTTCAGCCAGATCTTCCCGCAGCCAAAATACCAGAATCACGTAGTCAAGAACAACCCGACAGGTGGGCGAGCCGTCCCTGACATCGGCCTCGTCGGCGACCCGACGACCGGGATGCTGATCGGCATCACGCAGAACTTTGCAAAGGCCTCGGCCTTCGGCCCGGCGGGAGTGCACTATGGCGAGTACCGCGTCGGCGGCACGAGCCTTTCCTCGCCGCTGTTGGCGGGTATCCAGGCTGATGCGCAGTCGGGACGCGAGCGCATCGGCTTTGCCAACCCGCTGATTTACTCTCTCGCCCGTGGCGAGAACAACGTCTACTACGACGTCACTTCGCAGGGAGCTTTGGGCAACATCCGCTCAGACTTCGCGAACGGCCTTAACGCCGACGATGGGCTCCTCTACACGGTTCGCACGTTCAACCAGGACTCGTCCCTCAAGATCGGACGGGGCTGGGACGACGTGACCGGAGTCGGCACAGTGACCGCGAGGTACATCGCGGCGGTAAGCGAAGGCGACCGCGGCAAGAACAACTAGGTACTAGCAACCAAAGAAGAGAGGCCGCCGAAGTGGCGGCCTCTCACCTTTACCTCGAGCGTTCTGGTCTCTTAGCGCCCAACCACCACGGTGATCGTGAAGTGCTGGTCGGGGCACCCTGACTTGGCCATCGCCTCGCAGGTCGTCGCTCCCTTTGCGTCGAACACTGCCTGGCCGGCGCCTACAGCAAGAAAATCGGCCGTGTAGGTGTCGGTCCGGCCCGGTCCGGAGCCCCGGACCTGGGGCGACCTGTTCTCGGACACGAAGTTGAGCACGCTGGCAGGGGCAGACGTCATCGTCCAGACCAACGACGAGCCCGGCACGGGGTAGGTGTCGTCCAGCACGACACGGACGGTGTCGCCGCCGTGCACGTTGAAGGTCTTACCGGCATCGCTCTGGTGCAAAACGATCGTGGTGGCGACAGTGGCCGGGGCTCCACCACACGAGACGGCGGCCATGACTCCGAATACGCCCAGAGCGACGAGTGTTTGTTTCATACGTGCATTCACGGTGGCCGGCCGGCCCAGGTAACGAGGCCCGGCCCGATCCTGCCAGCATGAACGTATGGCCAAGGTAACCACGACGCCCAAACCCCCCAAGGCCCCGCGGAGGCCGAAGCTGCTGGAGAAGCACGGCGACCGGCGGGTCGACCCCTACTACTGGATGCGCGAGAAAGGCAACCCTGAGGTCATTGCACACCTGGAGGCAGAGAACGCCTACACCGACGCGATCATGGCGCCGACCGAGGAGCTGCGGGAGCAGCTGTACCGCGAGATCGTCGGCCGGATCCAGGAGACCGACACGTCTGCCCCGTCGTTCTTCAAGGGCTACTGGAACTACACCCGGACGGTCGAGGGCCTGGATTACGAGATCTACTGCCGCCGGCCAGGCACCATGGAAGCACTCGAAGAGGTGCTCCTCGACGGCAACGAGCTCGCGCGCGGCCACGACTACTTCGACCTCGGGTTCGTCGAGGCCAGCCCGGATCAGAACGTGCTCGCGTACGCGGCCGACTACACGGGCGCCGAGCTGTTCGAGCTTCGCTTCCGCGATCTGTCGACGGGCGCCGAGCTGCAGGACGTGCTGCAGGACGTGTACTACGGCGCCGCCTGGGCGAGCGACAACAAGACGTTCTTCTACGCCAAGGCTGATGCGGCGATGCGTCCCTTCCAGGTCTGGCGCCATCGGTTCGGTACGCGCAACACTCAGGACGTGCTCGTACTGCAGGAGGACGACGAGCGCTTCGAGCTGAGCGTCGAGCCGACCAAGAGCGAGCGGTACATCATCTTCAGCAGCACCAGCCAGGTCACGGCGGAGTGCAGCTTTGTCGACGCCGATGACCCGGGCGCGGAGCCAAGGATGATCGAGCCGCGCCGGCAGGGCATCGAGTATTCGGCCGATCACCAGGAGGATCGGTTTCTGATCCTCACGAACGATGGCGCACGAAACTTCCGACTGATGGCCGCACCGGTTGCGAATCCGGGCCGCGTCTCATGGGTGGAGCTCGTCCCCGAACGCGAGAGTGTTCGGCTGAACTTCGTCGACGTGCACAAGAACCACGTCGTGTTGGGAGAGCGATCAGAAGGACTGCAGAAGCTCGAGGTCCTGGAGACCGGCACCGGGGCGCTACATGTGGTCGAGCAGCCCGAGGCCGCCTATACCGCGTTTCCCGGATCGAGCCCCGTTTACGACAGCGACGTGATGCGTTTCTTCTACACGTCGCTGACGGCGCCCTTCTCGGCGGTCGATTACGACATGCGTACTCGGCAGCGGACGCTGGTGAAGGAGCAGCCGGTCCGCGGCGGCTACAACCGCGACGACTACGTCACGGAACGCCTGTGGGCAACGGCGCCGGATGGCGTGAAGGTGCCGATCTCCGTGGTCCGCAAGCGCGACGTCGAGCGCAGCGGAGATAACCCAACGCTGCTTTATGGCTACGGCGCCTACGAGGTTTCGAACGACCCGATGTTCGACCCGGTCCGGCTGAGCATGCTCGAACGCGGCTTCGTCTTTGCCATCGCGCACGTGCGAGGTGGGGGAGAGATGGGACGTCGCTGGTATGAGGACGGCAAGTTCCTCAACAAGACGAACACATTCACGGATTTCGTTGCCTGCGCCACGCATCTGATCGAGCTGCGATACACAAATCCCGCGAAGCTTGCGATCCGCGGCCGCAGCGCCGGCGGCCTGTTGATCGGCGCAGCCATTAACACGCGACCCGACCTCTTCGCATGCGCCGTCGCCCAGGTGCCTTTCGTGGATGTGGTGACGACGATGCTGGACGAGACTGTGCCGCTGACTGTCACGGAGTACGAGGAGTGGGGGAACCCGAACGACGTCGAGTACTACCACTACATGAAGGGCTACTCGCCGTACGACAACGTCAGCGAGGCTGACTACCCGGCGATGCTGGTCACCGCGGGGCTCAACGACCCCCGAGTCGCGTACTGGGAGCCGGCCAAATGGGTGGCCAAGCTGCGCGAGGCACGATCTCCAAGTGGCCGTCCGCTACTGATGCAGACCGAGATGATCGCGGGCCACTCGGGACCATCGGGGAGATATGAGTCGTGGCGCGAAGAGGCTTTCATCACCGCATTCGTACTCAGCCAGCTCGACGGGGGGTTGCGCCGGCGCTCCGCCAGGCCCGCCGCCTCAAAGGGGGCCCTCCCCCCATCAACTTGACTTCGTAGCTCGCCGGAATTACATTAACCGGGTTCCCACACCCATCCGGGTGTGTCCATATCAAGGAAGTGAGTCAAGTGCTGATCGAGAGGATGAAGAGCTTCGCCGCAGATGGCGGAGTGTGCCTTCTCGAGACCGCATGTTGACCCTGTTCCGGTAGACAACTTCTAGAAACAAGCCACCGAAAGGGACCGTGCGGCCGTTGGGCACCGCACGGTCCTTTTTGTTTTCCACCACATATTTCAAAGGAGTAACCAGGCAATGACAGCAGCCATCCAGCTGCAAGGCGTCACCAAATCGTTTCGGCGCCGCGAGCGCGAAGCCGGCGCGCCCTGGTGGCGTCGCGACTGGAAGGCCAAGGTTGCCCTCCACGAGCTCGACCTCATCGTCGAGGCGGGCGGCGTCACCGGCATCCTCGGACCGAACGGAAGCGGCAAGTCGACGCTGATCAGGATCCTCGGCACCCTGCTCACACCAGACGCGGGCACCGCGACCGTGTTCGGCTGGGATGTGGTCGCCAAGCCGCTCTCTGTCCGCAGGCACGTGAACCGCGTTTCAGTCGAAGCCGCCTTCTTCAAGGAGCTGAGCCCCTGGGAGAACATGCTGTACGCCGCTCGCCTCTACGGCGGCGGCGCCGGCGGCACGCGCAAGCAGGTCACGGAGCTTCTCGACCGGCTCGGCCTCCCAATGGACACCGTCGACCAGCCGATGAAGGCCCTGTCGCGTGGACAGCAGCAGAAGGTCGCGATCGCACGCAGCTTCCTGACCGCTCCGTCGCTGCTGCTGATGGACGAGCCGACCACGGGCCTCGATCCCCGCTCGAAGAAGGAGGTCCAGGGCCTTCTCCACATGCTCAGAGCCGAGCACGACGTCACGGTCCTGCTTTGCACACATGACATGGACGAGGCGGCCGCCCTGTGCGATCGCGTCCTGATGATGGACGAAGGTCGTGTCCTCGCTGACGGCAGCCCTGAAGAGCTCGGCCGCAAATACGCGAACGGAAGTGGCCCAGCCTCGCTCGAGGACGTCTTCATGCAGCTCAGCGGCAAGGAGTTCGCGAAGGCAGAAGAAGGAGAGCCGGAATGAGCGTCGGCACACGCCACCCCGAGCTGAACGCGCTTTTCGGATTCGCCGAGAGGCAGCTTCACGTCGTCAAGCGCTACTGGGTGTGGGAGGTCGTCTGGCTCTTCTACAGCCTGGTCAGCGTGCTGTCGATCGGCTTCCTCGCATCCGGCCTTGGCACGCTTGGCGTGGAGGGCGGGTCGTTCGACCTGCACAGAGCGCAGCTCTATCTATTAGTCGGCGCTCTGCTGTGGGGCTACCTCTCGCTGGTCTTCATGGAAGCGGCGTATGCGATTGCCTGGGAGCGATGGGAAGGCACCATCGAGTACACGTTCATGGCTCCCATCAGGCGCATCACGCACCTGTTCGGCATCTGCCTGTTCGCCATCGGCTACGGCCTAGCGCGGACCTTCGTCGTCCTGTTGATAGCCATCGCCATGTTCAACCTCGATTTCTCACACGCAGACATCCCGGCCGCGCTGGCCGTTCTCGCTGCCTCGACCGTCCCGCTGATCGGTCTCGCCATCTTCACGTCGGTCCTACCCCTACTCTCCCCGCAGAAGGGGGAGCAGATGTCGGTGGCGGTGCAGGGCTTCCTGCTCCTCGTGTCTGGCGTTTACTACCCGCTGAGCGTGCTGCCGATGCCGATGCAGCTGGCCGGCTACGCCTCACCCCTCACGTACGCGCTCCAGGGCATCCGGGACAGCCTCCTGGACGGTAAGGGCCTGCAGGCCGAGCTGCCGACCATTGCCATCCTTCTCGTGATGGGCGGGGCGATGATCCCGGCCAGCCTGTGGGTGTTTTCGAGGGCGGAAAACCGCGCCAAACGCCTCGGTCTGTTGAAGCGCAGCGGGTAAAGAACGGTTAGGAACATCGCTTAAGCGCGCCTTGCGCTATCCAAACTAATGTTCGTGGCTATCACATTTTAGCCCCGCATCTTGAGGACTTGGAATTTCCAACCACAAGATGTTGGGTTTGGAGCCTGTCAGGGTGCGAAGGTCACGCTATATGTAGTGGTAAGGGTATTGACAGGCCGAGGGCCACTTGATACGGTTCGCGGCGAATCGCGGTGATCAGTGGGGAGAAGTGGTGAATCAAGCAACATGGCAGCATACGTCGCACCCTACGTCCAAGTACGGCACGCAATACATCTCCTCTACGCCACTTCTCCCCGCAGCCGCGATGGCGCCGAACATGACCCGGATTCTCACACACCTCGTGGGGGCCTGAATGGTCAGCGGCACGCACCGGTCCAGAGCCCAGGACAGGCGGCGCCTGCAGCCCACAGCGACCTTCGCTAGGGATCTGTGGCAGCGCGCGACAGCCATGAATCATCGTTTCGACAAGCTCGGCAACGAGATGCCACTCGAGCTCCACGGCTGTGGCTGCGGGCTTTGCGCACGGCAGCAGCGGGCGCTCCGGCAGTTTTGGGAGGCCTGATGATTGTTCACCGGGGCCTACCGAGTACGAGTGGACGAGAAGGGGAGGCTGGCCATCCCGGCCGCCTTCCGCAAGCAGCTGCCGGAAGGCAGCTACGTGTCGCTGGGCCTGGACGCCGTCCTGGCGATCTATTCGCCGGAACTATGGGCGGCCCTGGCGCAGGAGCTCCTCAGCCCGCTCCCGAGCGCCGACCATCGAGCGCTGGCGCGAACCCTGTACTCGCTCTCGGAGCCCTTCGAGCCGGACGGCCAGGGACGGATCATCCTGCGTCCGGAGCAGCGCCGGCTGGCGGAGATCAACTCCCCGTCGTCGGTGGTGGTAATCGGGAGCGGAGCCAGGGTGGAAATCTGGCAAGAGGCCCGGTGGGACAGCTACAGCGCCGACGCGCAAGGACGCTTTACCGAATCCGCTGACCGGGTGATCTCAGCTCGCTGAGCCCGCACCAACCCGCACTTTCACAAGAGGTAATAGAGCTGCTTCAGCCCGGACCGGGCGCAGTCGCGATCGACTGCACGGTCGGGCAGGCGGGCCACGCCCGCCTGATCCTGGAGAGAATCATTCCGGGCGGCCGGCTGCTCGGGATCGACCGCGATCCCGAAGCTGTCAAAGCTGCTCAGGCGGCGCTGGCCCCGTTTGGGACAGCCGCTGCCGTGACCCACGGACGCTTCAGCGAACTCGGCGCGATCGCCGAGAGAGCCGGCTTCAGTGGCGCCGACCTGATCCTCTTCGACTTCGGTATCTCTAGCACCCAGCTCGACGCTCCCGAACGCGGTTTCAGCTTTCGTGGCGAAGGACCGCTCGACATGCGCATGGATGTAACAACCGAGCTCACGGCCGAACAGATAGTCAACACGTTCGAGCCCTCTGAGATTGAGCGCATTCTTCGGACCTACGGCGAAGAGCGATGGGCGCGCCGGATTGCGCAATTCATAGTGCGGCGCCGCCCGCTCCGCACCACCCGCGACCTCGCACAGGCGGTGGAGGCCGCGATCCCTAGGAAGGCCTGGCCCCGCGACATCAACGTCGCGACCAGGACGTTTCAGGGACTGAGGATTGCCGTCAACAGCGAGCTCGACGAGATCGAGGCAGGACTGCAAGCAGCTCTCATGACACTTAAACCCGGTGGTCGTATGGCGACGATTAGCTTCCACTCTCTGGAAGACCGTTTAGTGAAGTCATTCTTCAACGTCGAGTCCAAGGACTGTATCTGCCCACCCCAGCAGCCAGTCTGTACCTGCGGCCACCGGGCAACCCTTCGCATCATCACCCGCCGCCCCGTCCGCCCTTCCGAAGAGGAGATGGCGGCCAACCCCCGAGCTCGATCGGCGAAGTTGCGGGCGGCTGAGAAGCTGTAAGCCGGCGTTTTCCCCCCTTCCAAAAGTCCTGGTGGCCGGCTACCCCTCCGGTTACCAGGCACCACCGTCCCACTCCAACGTCCCAGCCAACATCCCAACAAGAAATGAGGCACACGTTTTGATATCAACCCGAATACTGACGCGGCGCCGCCTCGGCACCGCCGGCGTGCAGCATGTGCCCGCCCGGCGTCGCCGGCGTACGCGTGGCTTCGTTCAGGTGGCGAGCAAGGCTACGGTCGAGCGCCTTCACCTGAATGCGTTCGGGCATGCCTACCTGAGCCTTGGCGCCGTCCTAATCTGCGGCCTTTTCTATCTCGCCATCGCAGCACAGATCACAGCGTCGTCATATGAGATCGCGACGCTGCAGGACCAGCAAGGCACGCTGCTGGCGGCGCAGGACCAGCTGCGCTACCAAGAGGTCACCCAGCATGCGCCGGCCTCCGTCCAGCAATCGGCGGCCCACAGCGGCATGGTGCGTACGACGCCCAGCAGGTTTGTGAACACGAAAGCGGTGGCGATCAACCTCTCGGCACCGATTGGCGCTGCTCCGAGCGACTCAACCCCGCTGTGGCAGCGGATGATGGCTGCGGTTGTCGACAAGGTCCTGGTCGCCCAAAACGTCATGGCTGCCGGCCGCTGATGGCGGCAGGGGTCTTCGGTTTCAGACCCCCCGGACGTCTCGAGCGCGCCACCTCGACCCGGCTGCGAATCCTCTGCATGCTGGCTGTCGCTCTGCTGCTCTCTGGCGTCGTGTGGTCGCGACTTGCCTACTGGCAGGTGCTGCGCCACACCCAGCTCTCACAGCAGGCCGCGGCCCAGTACCGCGAGCTCGTGGAGCTCCCCGCCACGCGCGGAGCGATCTTCGACCGCAATATGGTTCAGCTGGTCGTCAACACGACCGTCTATTCAGCGTTCGTTTCGCCTGACCAGGTCCCCACAGCGCAGCGCGACCAGGTGGCGACCGCTCTCTCCACGGTCCTGGGCGTCGACCGGAACTCGGTCATGGCCACGCTCTCTTCCACTCGCAAGTTCGCGTACATCCTCCGTCGCTTCTCCAAGGCCAAAGCCGACCGGCTGACTGCGATGAGGCTGCCGGGGGTCGGGCTGGAACCAGAGCAGCAGCGCTCCTACCTGCCAGGCTCATCGGTGAGCGCATCGCTCGCCGCGAACCTCCTTGGTTTCGTCTCGTACGATGGCCAGGGTCAGTACGGCCTCGAGGCCAACTACCAGAGCGTGCTGGCCGGGACTCCCGGCTACATCTCGAGCTACCGCGACCTCGCCAACAATGAGATCGTCCTCGGCACCCACGTGCACCAGGACCCGGTGCCCGGCGCCGCCCTGGTGACCTCCCTCGACGCCAACATCCAGTACCAGGCCGAGCAGGCCCTGGCCGCAGGCGTCAAGAAGGCGAAGGGCGAGAGCGGAAGCGTGCTGGTCATGGACTCGAAGACCGGCGGCATCGTCGCGTGGGCCGACTACCCTAGCTACAACGCCAACAATTTCACCAACACGCCCACGGCCCTCTTCAAGGACAACGTTCTGAGCTACGTGTACGAGCCAGGGTCCGTCATGAAGGTGGTGACCCTGGCGGGGGCTATCGACGCGGGCAAGATCAAGCCGAGCACCGTGATCAACGACCCGGGCGCGCTGTACATCGGCGGCTATCGGATCGCCGACTGGGACGGAGCCAACCACGGAAACATCAACTACACATACGTGCTTGAGCACTCGCTCAACGTCGGCGCCATGAAGGCGATGCTTGCTGAGGGCCACGCCTCCTTCTATAAGTACCTGCAGAGCTTCGGGTTGACGCAGCCGAGTGGGGTTGACGTTGCCGGCGAGAGCTTCATCCCGCTGCCGAGCGCGAAAAACATGGCCCCGTCCCAGTACGCGACCTCGGCGTTCGGTCAAGGCATCGACGTCAACATGGTGCAGATGCTGGCGGCGGTCAACGTGATCGCCAACGGTGGCAAGTACGCTCCGCCACACGTCGTGGAGCGGATCGGCAACAAGATCAACCCGGTGATGCTCCTGCCTCAGCGGCAAGTCATAAGTGCCGCCAGCGCCAAGCAGATGACAAAGATGATGGAGGCGGTCGTGCAGAACGGCTCGGCCTTTACCTCACGTGTGCCAGGGTTCGAGCTCAACCAGGCCGGCAAGACGGGCACCTCGCAGATTCCGGTCAAAGGCAAGTACACACTGAACGTCTGGGCGTCTTTCGTGGGTTTTCTTCCCGCGAACCATCCGCGTTTCACGATGATCGTCGTCGTGCGCAAGCCGCACGCTCCCGGCAGCAATCTCGACTGGACCCTCAACGACGGCTACATCACCGCGGCGCCAATCTGGCAAAAGATCGCCCAGGCGATCGTTAACGACTGGCACATCGCCCCAAGCCATTCATAATCCCCTGCCCGGACCGCGTGCCTGCTGGCCCGGTCGATCGTTACAAACTAGTTAGATGCGGTTCACCCTCCTCGAGATCCTCGGGGCGACCGATGGCGGGCAGATAGGCGGGACGTTTGTCGGCAACGCCTTCTCGACTTTCCACACCGACTCGCGCGAGGTTGTGGACGGAGGCGTGTTCGTCGCGCTCAAGGGCGCTGAGATGGATGGGCACGCTTTCGTGCCCGATGCGATCGAGCGCGGGGCCGGCCTGCTCATCGTCGAGCGGCGAATGGAGACGCTGCCAGGTGTGGGCCAGGTGCTGGTCGCCAACACATGGGACGCGCTATATGCGCTGGCTCGCTTCGCGGCTGACCGAGTGCAACCCCTGGTAGTTGCGATCACCGGCAGCAATGGCAAGACCTCGACGAAAGAGCTGGTGTCTGCAGCGCTCGGCCGCCGCTACAACGTCCTTCACACCTCAGGGAACCTGAACACCGAGACCGGCGTCCCGCTGACGATGCTTCGACTCGAGCCCGAGCACACGGCGCTTGTGCTCGAGATGGGAATGCAGCGTCCAGGCGACATCGGCCGGCTGGTCGCGCTGGCGCAGCCCTCCATCGGCATCATCACCAACATCGGCATCGTGCACATCGAGTTCTTCGCCTCTCAGGACGAGCTGGCGGCGAGCAAGGGCGAGCTGGTCAAAGGCCTGCCGGAATCCGGTCTCGCAGTGCTGAACGCCGATGACAAGTACTTCGACGAGCTGTCGGGCATGACCCCGGCCGGAGTCACAAGCTTTGGTTTTGCGAAAGGCGACTACCGTGCCGAGAACTACCGGGCCGTCCCCGAGGGTGGGTCGAGGTTCACCGTGCGGGGCACCGACGTGCGGCTGGTGCTCGAAGGCCGTCATCAAGCGCTCAACGGCGTCGCTGCGCTTGCCGCTGCCGATTTCGCCGGCGTGCCTCTCGAGATTGGCGCCGAGGCGCTGTCGGAGGTGGCCGTCGAACACCGGCTGCAGGAGATCAAGGCGCCGTCGGGCTTCATCGTCGTTGACGACGCCTACAACGCCAGCCCCGAGTCGATGCTCGCCGCCTTCGCCGCCGTGAGCGAGCGACCGAGGTCTGGCCGATTGTTGGCGGTGCTGGGCGAGATGCGAGAGCTGGGCGGGCTCGCCGAGGAATCGCACCGCGTCGTCGGCCTCCACGCGGCGAAGGTATTCGATGCCATTTGCGTGATCGATGGCGAGCGAGCGCGGATTCTGGCCGAAGCCTCAGGAGCGGAGACCGTTCCCAACCTGGCCGAGGCGGTGTTGTGGGTGAGGCGCAACGCGCTCGAAGGAGACCGTGTGCTGGTCAAGGGATCGCACGGCATCCGCCTTGACGAAGTCGTCAGAGAGCTGACCCGTTGAGCGTCTTCTCGGCGATCACATTCGTGGTCGCGCTGGTCCTGTCGGCAATCCTCTATCCGTTGCTGATCCGCGCGCTGCGGCGGTGGAAGTCCGGCCAGGTCATTCAGGCCGAGCTGCCCGACAGCCATCAGAAGAAGGCAGGAACGCCGACGGGCGGCGGAATCCTCTTTGTCGCGCTGGGCATCGTCGCAGGCGTGCTCGCGACGATCGCGGGACACGCGGGAGCGCTGCCTGCGGTCGCGGGCCTCATCGCCGGTGGACTCATTGGCTTCGCCGACGACCGCAGCAAGCTGCAGGTCGGCGCACGTGGCATTCCCGCGCGACTCAAATTTCCCATCCAGATCCTCTTGGCGGTGGCCGTCACCTGGCTTGCGACCGTCCAGGGCGCATCGCACCAGCTTTTCCTTCCGGTGACTCCGTGGGTGGTGTTTCCGCTAGCGGTCGTGGCGATGGTCGGCACCGCGAACGCGGTCAACCTCACCGATGGGATGGACGGTCTGGCGGGCGGGCTCTCGGCCATCGCGCTCGCGGCGATGGTGCTTCTCCTGCCAGGCGCTCCCGCCGGCGAGAAGGCCGTGGCGATGACTCTGTGCGGCGCGTTGGTCGGCTTTCTGATCTTTAATCGCTACCCCGCGCGAGTGTTCATGGGCGACACGGGTTCGCTCGCAATCGGCTTCGCGCTCGCAGCCATGGCGGTGCAGCAGGGAGTGATAGTTCTGCTTCCACTCGTCGGCCTGGTGTTTGTGCTCGAGACACTGTCTGTCATTATTCAGGTGGCTTATTTCAAAGCCAGCGGCGGACGCCGAGTTTTCAAGATGACCCCGATCCACTACACGTTCCACCACCAGGGTTGGTCTGAGAATCGCATCGCGCTCTCGTTCTGGGGCGTGGGGCTTGTCTCGGCGCTGGCCGCGGCCGGGGTGGCACGGCTGGCCTCGTGACGGCCCTGGTGGTCGGGGCGGCGCGCAGCGGGATCGCGCTGGCCAACCACATCACTGGCACTGGTGAGCGCGTCAGGCTGACCGACCGAAGGCCCAAGTCCGAGCTCGCGGACAGCATCGCGCAGCTGCCCGCGGGCGTCGACCTACGCGTGGGCGGATACGACGAGGGCGTCCTTGACGGGGTCGAGGCGGTGTACGCGAGTCCAGGCGTGCCTTGGGACTCCGAGCTACTGCGCCGAGCGCGCGAGCGAGGTATACCAGTGTCGAGCGAGATCGACCTCTTCCTCCGCTTGTGCCCTGGCACCGTCGTCGGCATCACGGGAACCAACGGCAAGACCACGACCACCGCGCTGACCGGTGAGGTACTGGCGGCGGGCGACCGCCCGGTCATGGTCGGCGGCAACATTGGCGACACGGTGCTCGACCGACTTGGCGAGATCACGCCGCGCCATTGGGTCGTGCTCGAACTTTCGAGCTTCCAGCTCGAATCGGTCCAGGAGCCTCACCTTCACATCGGCGTGATCCTCAACATCACGCCGGACCACCTCGATCGCCACGGCACGTTCGAGCGCTACGTCGACCTGAAAGCCCGCGCTATCCAATTCGCAGGCGCCGACGATTTCGCAGTCCTCAACGGCCGGGACCCGGCGACGCGTCGACTCGCCGACCGCACCAGGGCGCACCTGGTGTGGTTCGACCAGCACAGACCCATCCCGCCGATGCCGCTCCCCGGCCGGCACAACGTTGAGAACGCACTCGCCGCCGCCGCGGTGGGCAGGATTGCGGGACTGTCAGATGACGCGATCGACGAAGCGATCCGTTCGTTCAAAGGCGTCGAGCATCGCCTCGAGCTCGTCGGCGAATGGGACGGAGTGCGTTGGTACAACGACTCGAAGGCCACCAACCCCGATGCAGGTCGCGTCGCTCTTGGTGCTTTTCCCAACACGCCTGTGGTCCTGATCGCCGGCGGCTTCGGAGGCGGGTTCGAGCTTGGAGACTGGCTGGCGGATGTGCTCGCCAACGTCGAAGCCGTGGTGCTGATCGGAGCCTCAGCTGGAACGCTCGCCGAGGCCCTGCACAACCACCCCAAGGTCGTGAGTGCAGCGAACCTCGATGAAGCGGTCGAGTTGGCGGGCCGGCTCGCGCGGCCGGGCGGCGTCGTTCTCCTGAGCCCGGCTTACAAGAGCTTCGACATGTTCAAGGACTTCGAAGACCGCGGCCGGCTGTTCAAGGCTGCCGTCCACGCGAAGCACGGAGGGCCTCAATGAGTGCCAGCGTGCGCGAAGAGCGCCAGCCCGATCGCCTGCTGCTGCTGACGACAGTGCTCTTGTGCGCCGCAGGCCTCGTGATGGTCACGAGCGCGAGTATCGCCTTCGCCTATACGCAGCACCAGTCCGCTTTGTATTACGCCGAGCGGCAGACGGTGTGGATGGTCATCGGCTTCACCGCGCTGTTCATCCTGAGTCGCTTCGACTACAGAAAGCTGCGCCGCCTGGCGACTCCGGGCGCCCTGGTGGTGGTGCTGCTGATGGTCCTGGTACTCGTGCCGCACATCGGAGTGACCGTCAATGGGGCCCGCCGATGGTTCGATGGCGGCCCGCTTGGCACCTTCCAGCCCTCCGAGCTCGGCAAGCTCGCGTTCGCGGTTTTTCTCGCCTTTTGGATCGACCGCAATGCCTCGGTCATCGGCACCTTTCAGAAGGGCCTCTTGCCGATTGCGGCGATGCTCGCCGGTGTGCTCGTCCTGCTGGTACTCGAGAAGGACGTGGGCACGTCGATCGTCATGATCGGGATCGTCGTCAGCGCCTACTGGGCGGGCGGCGCGCGGTTTCGGCACATCGTCCTTCTGGGCGCCGTGCTCGCCCTCGGGCTGGTGGCGGTGACTCTTTTCGAGTCGTATCGGGTCGCGCGCCTGGTGTCCTTCAGGGATCCCTTCTCCGACCCGCTGGGAGCCGGCTTTCAATCCACCCAGGCCCTGTACGGGCTCGGGTCGGGCGGCCTCTTCGGCGTCGGCATCGGCCATTCGGTGGAGAAGTACGGCTGGCTGCCCGAGGCCCACACGGACTTCATCTTCGCCATCGTCGGAGAGGAGACGGGCCTCGCCGGCACCACATTCGTGATGCTTGGCTTCCTATGCTTTGCCATCCGCGGTTACCGAGCCGGCCTGAGGGCCCCAGATCGGTTTGGAGTGGTGCTGGCGGTCGCGATCACGACGTGGATCGCTTTCGAGGCGCTGCTCAACATGGCGACAGTCACCAACACGCTGCCGATCGCGGGGGTGCCGCTGCCCTTCTTCAGTTACGGCGGCACAGCGCTGGCCACCACTCTGGCAGCGGTTGGGGTATTGCTGAGCATCGCGAGGCGTGGCACCAATGCAGAGACCGGTATGAAACGGAGGACGAATGCGCCTTTTGATAGCGGGCGGCGGGACCGGAGGGCACCTTTATCCGGCGCTCGCGGTCGCGCGAGCCTTTCGCGCTGAGGAACCTGACGGTGCCCTCCTGTTGGTCGGGCGCGCCGGCGGGCCCGAGGAGCGCCTCGTCCCCGCGGCCGGCTTCGAGCTGGCCACTGTCAACGTCCGCGGCCTCGACCGAGACGCGGTCTGGAAGAACGTCGCCCTTCCGGCCGTCATCCCGCTGGCCCTCCGCGCGGGTCTGCGCATCGTCGACGCCTTCCGCCCCGACGTCGTCCTTGGGGTCGGCGGGTACGTGATGGCACCGGCCATCGCCGCGGCTCGCTTGCGCGGCATTCCGTACGTGCTCCACGAGAAGGACGTGCGCCCCGGGCTTGCCACACGCATGTTTGCGGGAGCAGCCGCGGCGGTCTGCACGACCCTCCCAGGAACCGAGAAGCGCATTCGGGCCAAGCGAGTGGTTCTCACGGGCGTCCCGCTGCGGGAGGGATTCGAGCCGCGCACGCCGGCGGCGCCCGCACGACACCTGCTGATCACCGGAGGCAGCCAGGGCGCGCGCCACCTGAACCAGACGGTCTGGGCAGCGCTGGATGCATTGGGACAGCGGTTCGATGAGATCGTGCACGTCGCCGGACGCCAGGGGACCGACGGCGTCGCCCGTCACTCGCACCCGCACTACCGCGGCCTGGCTTTCGTCGACGACATGCAGTCGCTGATGGGCACCGCAGATCTCGTGGTCAGCAGGGCGGGCGTCGGCACGATCGCAGAGGTGACCGCAGTCGGTCTCCCTATGGTCCTGATCCCGGGCACCTTCGGCGGCGGGCACCAGGAGGAGAACGCCGCCGCGATGGTGGAGGCCGGCGCGGCCGTCAGCATCCCCGATGGAAAGCTGACTCCCGAGTCGTTGGTGGCCACACTCGACGGCCTCACGCCCGAAAGGCTGCGGACGATGGCGAAAGCATCGGCAGGCTTGGGTCGCCGGGACGCCGCGCAGCGGGTGCTGGGCGTTTTGAGGGAAGTGGCGCGCGGATGAAGATTCATCTCATGGGCATCGGCGGTGCGGGAGTCTCCGCGCTCGCACGTGTTCTGCTGGCGCGGGGCAACGAGGTGAGCGGGTGCGACCTCAAGCCGTCGAACACGACCGCCGAGCTGGAGGACGCCGGTGTGCGCGTCGAGCTCGGCCATGACCCCGAGCACGTGCTGTTCCAGGACCTGCTCGTTTACAGCGGCGCCATCAAGTCATCGCCCGAGCTCGACGCGGCGCTAGCGATGGGGGTGAGGGTGCTGACGCGGGCGGAGATGCTGGCCGAGCTGATCGCCGAAAGCGATGCGATCGCGATCGCCGGCAGCGCCGGCAAGACCACCGTCACCTACATGCTTGGGCACATTCTCACTGAGGCAGGCCTGGACCCCACAGTCCTCGTCGGAGACGGGTCGAGCTCCCGAGCGGGCGTCTCTCGCCTGCTGGTGGCCGAGGTCGACGAGTCCGACGGAAGCCTCGTGCTCCACCATCCAAAGCGCGCCATCATCACCAACATCGAGTTGGACCACACCGACCACTTCAAAGACGTGGAGGCGGTGCAGAACCTCTTCGCTGATTTCGTCGCGGGCCTTCCCGCCGACGGTTTGGCGGTGCTGTGCGCTGACGATGAGCGAGCGCGATCTCTGAAATCAAAGGCACGCCGTGTCACATACGGTTTCGACGAGAGCGCGGACTATCGCTGCGGTGAGGGGCGTCCGTTTCCGATCCATCATCAGGGCCGTGAGCTTGGACGCGTCAACTTGCGTCAGCCCGGCCGCCACAACGTGCAGAACGCCACGGGTGCCGCGGCGATGGCGCTGGAGTCGGGCGTGAGCTTCTCCGACGTGGCGGGCGCGCTGGAGAGGTTTCCCGGCGCGCACCGGCGGCTGGAGTTCATCGGCGTGTTCCAGGGCGCGTCGGTCTACGACGATTACGGACACCATCCGACCAAGGTGCGCGCGACGCTGCAGGCGGCACGCGAGCTTCGCCACCGCCGCTTGATCGTGGTGTTCCAACCGCACCGTTACTCGCGCTTGTCGGCCCTCATGCAGGACTTCTCGCGAGCTTTCACGGGCGCGGACAAAGTGTTGGTGCTCGACGTTTACTCGGCCGGCGAGGACAATCCGACGGGTGTGCAGGCGAGCGACCTGGCCAACCTCCTGCCCAACGGTTCTTACGTTGGTGATTTCCAGGGCGCGCGCCACGTGCTGGAAGGCATGGTCGGACGTGACGACATCCTCCTTTTGATGGGTGCCGGCGACATCCGCAAGCTGGGCGATGAGCTGGCGCAGCGCGTCTAACGTCGCATGGTTGCGCGGACTCCCTGCGGTAAGGGAGAAACAGCCGCTGGCTTCGCACACCTCCTTTGGCATCGGTGGGTCCGCGGACTTCTTCATCGAGCCCGCAAAAGCCGAAGGCATCGAGAGGGCGCTCGCCGGCGCGCGCGAGCGGGGGATCCCATATTTCCTGCTTGGCGCCGGCACCAACCTCCTGATCGCGGACGCCGGCGTCGAGGGCCTGGTCGTCCGCGTGGTGACACGCGAGCACCGCATCGACGGCACGCGGATCACCGCGGCCGCCGGGCTGAAGATGATGCGCCTCGCGCGAATCGCGGCGGATGCCAACCTGCGCGGGTTCGAGTTCGCGATCGGCGTGCCGGGGTCCGTGGGCGGCGCGGTGTATCAGAACGCGGGCTGCTGGGGCAAAGAGATGCGGGAGGTCCTGGTGGAGGCGTGCGGCTTCATGCCCGCTTCCAAAGAGAAGAAATGGACACCGGCGGACCTCAAGTTCGGGTACCGCACCTCAGCTCTGCGCGAGGGTGACCTGAAGGGGGGATTCCTCGTTGAGGCCACCATCCAGCTCAAGCGGGGCGATGGGGAAGAGGCGAAAGCTGAGATGGCCAAGCTCACACGCGAACGCAACGAGACACAACCCATCAAGACGAAGAACTGCGGCAGCGTTTTCAAGAACCCCCCTGGCGATTCGGCCGGGCGGCTGGTGCAGGCCGCGGGACTGAAGGGCTTGCGTGAAGGCAATGCAGTGATCTCCGAGATGCACGGCAACTTCATCGTCAACGAGGGCGGAGCGACCGCCAACGACGTTGCGAAGTTGATTGAGCGAGCGCGGGTAGAGGTGAAGAGGCGTTTCAACGCCGACCTCGAGCCAGAGGTCGAGCTGGTCGGGCGGTGGCGATGAAGCTCGCAGTGCTGCGCGGGGGCAGGTCCGCGGAGCGCGAGGTGTCGCTTCGGTCAGGTGCCCAGGTCGAGGAGGCGCTGCGGGGTCTGGGCCACGAGGTCGTCGGCGTCGACCTCGACGCGACCACCTGGGACACGCTTCGCGACGGCGGCTTCGCCTGCGTCTTCAACGCACTCCACGGGCGGCTCGGCGAGGACGGCGCGGTACAGGGGATGCTCGAGCTGCTCGGGATTCCTTACACAGGGTCGGGAATCCTGGCATCCGCGCTTTGCATGGACAAGTCGCGAGCGAACTCGGTGATGGCCGGGGCTGGTTTGCACATCCCGGACTTCGAAGAGCTCGAGATCAAGGAAGGCGTTGCGCCCGAGGTCGTCGAGCGTCTGGTTTCGAGGTTTGGCTTGCCGATCGTAGTGAAGCCGGTGCGCGAGGGTTCCACGATCGGGCTGACGATCGCCAAGGACGCCGACGAGTGCGCGAGCGGCCTGGCGCTGGCCGCGCGCTACGACCGCCGCGTCCTCGTGCAGAGATTCGTGGTCGGGACCGAGATCACCGTCGGGGTGCTGGCGACACCCGAGGTGCAGGTTTTGCCGACGCTCGAGATCGTGAGCGACAACCCGACGTACGACTACGACGCGAAGTACACGGCCGGCAAATCGCACCACATCATTCCGGCACGCATCGAGGAGCGCGCTCGTGCCACGTCGGCGGACTCGGCCGGACGCGCGTTCGTCGTGCTGGGCTGCGCGGGGATGGCGCGAGTCGACATCATCGTGGACGCCAAGAGCACGCCGTGGATCCTCGAGGTCAATACAGTGCCGGGACTCACCGAGCTGTCGTTGCTGCCGGATGCCGCGCGGGCGGGTGGGGTGCCGTTCGATCAGCTCTGCCAGCGCCTCGTCGACCACGCGATTCAGCGGCAGGCGAATCGGGTGGGACCGCCCACCTCATGAAGCTGAGACGGCGCCGGTCGATATTGCCTCGGGTTGGGTGGCGGCGCGACCTGGAGGCGAGCGAGCCGCTGAAGGGTCAGCTGTGGACGAGGTCGGAGAAGTCTTTGCGCGAGCCGGACGTTCACTGGACGCGACGCGCTGTCGCGATGGGTGTCGCGGTCGCGCTGTGCTCGGTGCTGGGATGGCTGTGGTTTGGGCCCGCCCTGTCGGTGACGACGGTGCAGGTCACCGGTGCGCAGCACCTCACGAGCGCGCAGATCACGCAGATGGCAGGGCTTGGAGGGGGCGCCTCAGTGCTGTCGGTCGACGCGGAGGCGGATCGTCTCAAGCTGCTCAACCAGACGTGGGTGCAAGGCGCCACCGTCATCCCACAGCTCCCGGGTAGCGTGCTCGTTGAGATCAGCGAGTGGCAGTCTGTTGCGGTCTACCACTCGGGCACCAACACTTCGCTGTTCCTGATGTCGGACCAGGCGGTCATTCTTGCTCCGGCTCCGTCGGCAGCCGGGCTGGTCGATGTGCAGGGGCCGAGCGGGGCTGACCCAAAGGTGGGGTCGCGGCCCGTCGAACAGGTGCTGCTGACTGCGCTGGTCAATATGCAGCGAGGCTTTCCGGCCCTGCTCGGGCAGCAGGTGTCGGGATTCATCTTCGACTCGTGCGGCAACCTGACACTGATCGCCAAACGTGGCTGGAAGGTCTACTTTGGCCGCGTGCTGACGCCGGAAGAGTTCGTGACCCTGCACGACAAGGTGGCCGCATTGAAAGCGATCCAGGGACGAGGCAACGTCAACTACAACTCGACGGACCTGGAGTACGTCAACGTGATGAACCCCGCCGAGCCGGCGGTCGGATTCCGGTCCAGGCTGAACCCACCGACGCCATCACCGTCGCCGGGCGCTACCCCGCGACCATCGCCTTCACCATCACCGACGCCGATATGCAAGTAATCGTCGTCGCGGTCGTGTTCGCGATCCTCGGGGTCCTCATCGGGCTGCTGTCGCCGGTCACCATCCCGATCACCTATGCGCGCTACACCGCAGTCGCCCTGCTGGCGGCGCTCGACTCGATCTTCGGCGCGTTCAAGGCGTACATCGCGGGGACGTTCGAGCCGAGAGTGTTCTTCAGCGGTTTGATCACAAACATGACGCTGGCGGGCGGCCTGACCTACTTCGGCGACAAGCTGGGCGTCGACCTATCGATCGCGGCGATAGTCGCGTTCGGAGTCAGGATCTTCAACAACTTGGGAGCAATCCGCCGGCACTACCTGTAGTAGTCAGTTAGTCAGGTCCGCGCGGCGAAGGCCCAAAGGTCACAGTCGGTGGGACGGTCACGATGCGTCCGCCATCACCACGCAGAATCTGCCAACCCCCCTCATGCACCATCCAGTGATGCCGGTAGCAGAGCAGGGTGAGGTTGTCCGGTTCATTCGTC